>MDTB01105100.1_pt1 | contig 49748 bp, 51 predicted proteins | sample 811161 | NCBI WGS metagenome assembly MDTB01 (sample SAMN05326650, study PRJNA326480) | marine metagenome | isolation source: seawater | place: Mediterranean Sea | collected 2009
AAAATACCATTACTTGATAGATTAGTAGGTAAGGATGAACCTAATGCAAAAGAACCACCATTCACACTCTGTAGTCTTAAAGTACTTGCCTGTAAATCAAAGGTTTCTGCACCAATCGTAACAGAACTACCACTTATTGTAGCGTTTTGAGATTGTATCGAGAACGTTCCATTTGTTTGTCTTATAAAGTTACTCGAATCAGATTGTAAATTAAACTCACCACTACCACTTAACATAATACCATTTGATTGTAAGTTCATTGGTATTGTACCACCCATTGCAATAACACCACCTCTTGATGATGATATATGCTGTGATGTAGTTTTTAAATCAAAGTTTTGTACAGATATATCTAATCCGTTTGTGGTCGTAAATCTAAAATATTCATCAGAGTCTTTTTGTATATTAAACTCTCCACTACCACTTAAAAATATTCCGTTACTTGATAGGTTAGTAGGTAACGTTCCACCCAATGCAAGTTTACCACCAGCTGCACTTTGTAATCTTAAAGTACTTGCCTGTAGGTCAAAATCTTCTGCACCAATCGTAACTGAACTACCACTTATTGTAGCGTTCTGTGATTGTAAAGAAAAGGTTCCACCTGATTGTCTTATGAAATTACTTGAATCTGTTTGTAGATTAAACTCCCCACTACCACTCAATAGTATTCCATTAGATGATAAACTTTGAGGAATCGTACTACCCATAGCAATACGTCCTTGAGTTGATGAACCAGTTATTTGTAATGTGGGTGTCGCTAATCCAAAGTTTTCTGTTTGTATTTGAAGTGCTCCACTTCCATTATAAAATAAGAAGTTGGTTCCACTTGTTCCCTCTCCGACTCTAAACTGACCATTTCCATTTACAATAAATCCTGTGCCAGTTGTTGATGTCATTGAGTGTGCATTTGTACCAAGAGCTATTGTTCCGTTATTTAAAGATGAAGATAAAATTAATTTATTACCAGCATTTAAATCTAAATCGGTAGTTTTTATCTCAAGACTTCCACCTGTGTTTCTTAAATACTGAGTACTACTTTGTCTCAAATTAAAGACACCACTTCCACTCATGAATATTCCATCACCATCAATAGCTGCACTTGAACCAAGTGCTAAAACACCACCCGCATCAGTTTGTACATCAAACGTACTTGTATTTATATTTAGATTTTCTGCTTTTAGTTCTAATCCTGCAGAGTTTGTAAACCTTAGATATTCATTTGAATCTTTTTGTAAATTAAATTCACCACTACCACTAAAGAAAATACCATCTGAACTTAGATTTGTTGGAGCTGTTCCACCGAGTGCTATGGTTCCACCATTGGCAGTATCCATATCAAGAGTTACAGTATCAATTTTTAATTGATTATTTCTTATCTGTAAACCATTAGCCTGTGTGTGTCTTATAAAATTAGAAGAACCACTCTGTAAATTGTATTCACCACTACCACTTAAGAATATTCCATCTGAAGTTAATCCAGTTGAACCAAGAGCAATTACTTGTTCAGAAGAAGATACTCTAAATGAACCATCACTTGTATTTACAGTAAATGTATCAGGTACAATAGTTATGTTTCCACTACTATTCTGTAGGAAATTTGTACTTGAACCTACTTTAAAGTTACCCGTTGAGTACCAATAGTTATTATCATTTATGTGTATACCATCGTCATTACCACCTGATGCAGATATACCTAATTTTATCTCTTGACCAGTTTCTCCAATATGAACTATACCAGTAAACGAACCTGTTTGTGCAGTTATAGCACCTTGTAAGAATACATTCTCTGTAAATAATCCAAAACCAGGTGATGCATTTCCATATAGTAATCCACTACTTAGTCCACTTAAATCACCAAGTCTAACTTTTAATTCAGTCGCATAAATTGAACTACCAGTTCTTTCTACGATATCAATATAAGGTGTCGTAGTGTCCGTTGGATTTGCATTTATTCTAACGTATCCAGTTCCTATACGACCAGTAGATACAAGAACTTGTCCTTCTTCATATGACTGAGAATTGTTTGCAAAATCACCAAAGGAACTTGTATCTTGAAAAGTATCATTAGCTCCATATCCCCTTGTTACATATAAATCACCACTAAAATCTGAATCACTATCAGGAAAGTTTCTTGAGGCACTTTGTACTAAAACATACTCTGTTGCAAATCCTGTAGAACTTACTTTCTTAAGTGCTAATATTTCACCATCGTTATAATAACTACCAGTAAATCCACTTACATTAGCAACACTCATTGTTGTGTCACTTGCCGATATATGTGAACCACTCCAAGCACTAGCAGTTATAGCGGTTGAGTTTGCAACGTATAACTGACCACCAACGGCATTAACAGTTTCTTTTTCAAATACTGCAGTTGCTAATGTACCACGAACTTTTATGTTTTCAAATTCTGCAGTACCATTACCCTCAGAAGATATTCTCCAACCCTTTACGTCTGATGCAAAATCTGAAGTTTCTAATCTACCACTTGAATGTATTACTAAATTATTTGACGATATAGTGTCATTAGCAATTGTCCAACCAGCAATTGTATTACCCTCTTCACCTAACTTTACAAGAGTGTCCGATGAACCAGTACCAGTCCCATCAAATATTTTCATACCAAATAAATCAGTAGCAGTATTATCTGATATTTCACCTATTCTAACAAAAACACCTCGACCATCAGATTGTACACCACTTGCACTTATAACATCAAATCTTGCAGTGTTAGAATCTATACCCAAAGAGGTTGTATCTAATTTAAATGTGTCCGTAGATATTACCACATCACTACCACTAATCAATGCAGCTGATGCAGTTACTTTACCTTGTGCACTTACAACGAAGTCACTTGCTGATATAAAATTATTTTGTGTTCCATTTACAGTCGGTGGGCCAGTTGCCGAACCACTTAGATAAAAAGCCCCACTAATATCTGATAGAGCACTATCACTTATTCCGAATCCACCAATTTCTCCACCAGTAAACAATACTTCAGAACCAGTAACTCTACCGTCAAGTGTTAAATCAAAATTTGTAGAATCTATTGCTAATGCATCTACAGTTATCTCTACATCACTACCACTAATTTGTGCAGCTGACATGGTAACTCTACCGTCAGCGGTCACATCAAAGTTGTCTGAATCAAGTACAAAAGTAGAAACATTGATATCTACATCACTACCACTAATCAGTGCAGCTGATGCAGTTAATTTACCACTTCCCTTAACATTAAAGTTGGAAGATGATATAAACATTTGGTCTCCACTTGCAGAACCACTTAAAAAGAATTGACCACTTGTGTCAAATAATGCAGAATCATTTATTCCGAATCCACCAATTACACCACCATCAAATAAAACATTTGAACCTGTAATCTGTCCACTATTTCTTAATATTAAATTATTATTAGAACTTGATATAGAAGTTGCATCTAAAGAAAATCCACCAATTACACCACCATCAAATAATACTTCAGAACCAGTAATTTGTCCATTTGATTTAAGTCTTAAGTTTCCATTAGAACTTGATATAGAATTACTATTTAATTGAAACCCACCGATTGTTCCACCAGTAAATAAAACTTGTGAACCAGTTATATTCCCCTCTTGACTGACATCGAAGTTATCAGAATCTAATACAAACTTAGAAACATTTATATCAACATCTGAACCACTTAGTTTCATGGCTGATGCTGTAACTCTACCATCGGTAGTTAAATCAAAGAAATCAGAATCAATTGCTAACTCAGCAACATCTATTGTTACATCAGAGCCAGTAATTAATGCAGCAGACATCGTAACTTTACCCTCTGAAGTTACGTCAAAATTATCAGAGTCTAATACAAAGGTAGATACATTAATATCTACATCAGACCCACTTAGTTTCATAGCAGATGCCGTAACCCTACCATCAAGTGTTAAGTCAAAGAAATCAGAATCAATTGCTAGTTGGTCAACAGTAATTGCAACATCACTACCACTAATTAATGCAGCTGACATTGTTACTCTACCATCAGCAGTAACATCGAAACTATCAGAGTCTAAGACAAATTTACTAACTTGTATATCAACATCGGAACCACTAATTTTAGCAGCTGACATTGTGACCTGACCATCTGAGGTTACGTCAAAATTATCCGAATCTAAAACAAAAGTATTTGTATTTATCTCAACATCGGAACCACTAATTTTAGCAGCTGACATTGTGACCTTACCCTCTGCAGTAACATCAAAGTTATCCGAATCTAATATAAATGTATTGGTGTTTATCTGAACATCAGACCCACTAATTTTAGCAGCTGACATTGTTACTCTACCATCAGCAGTTACGTCAAAATTATCCGAATCAAGTACAAACTTAGAAACGTTAATGTCTACATCAGAGCCACTAATCTGTGCAGCTGACATGGTAACTCTACCCTCTGCAGTAACATCAAAGTTATCAGAGTCGAGTACAAAGGTATTTGTATTTATCTCAACATCAGAACCACTAATTAATGCAGCTGATGCAGTTATTTGACCACTTGACTTTAATCTTAAATTATCATTAGTAGATTTTATCTCGTCTGAGTTTAATGTAAAAGAAGCAATAGTTCCTGTACCAGTTACATCGAGATTACCACTAAGTAAAGTTGATGATGCTGATATCTGTCCTGTTGACTTTAATCTTAAATTATCATTAGATGATTTTATTTCATCAGTTGATACCTCAAAACCAGCAATAGATGCAGAAAGAAAACTAGCAAATCCTTGTGAGGTTATTGAAGCACTTGGTGTTGTTGCAGCTGATGGTGTACTAATGTTATCAGCTGTGATGTTACCTTGTACAGTTAACGTACTCCCATCAAATTGTAAAAAGTTACCACCTGTTTGGTCACCAAGTAATATCGAAGAACCAGTTACACTACCATCTTGTTTGACATTAAAGTTAGATGTAGAGATAAACATATACTTAGGGTCATCTACTCCACCTTGTAACGGACTACCACTTATAAAAATTTGTTGACTACTAAAAGAACTACTATCAGTTTGGAATCCACCAATCAAACCTGCACTTGCAGTTATACTTCCCTCAAATACAGCACCACTTGCAAATAACACACCATCTTTATCTACAGCAAATCTTGGGCCAAACTTTACAAAATATCCAGACGATGTTGGTGATGCACCCTCAGGAGTAAAATCTAAATAATATTCATCAGACCTAACAGGAAATAAATAAGCTTCATTAGAGGTATCAGAGCCAGGACCTTGGTCTGTTTTATATAAAGCTGCTCCATCCGCATCTAATGTTGCATTAGAACCACTTAACTTACCATCTATAATTTGCCAATTACCAATATTACCAGCAGTAGCAGTAATTGTACCACTCATGGTAACATTACCCTCAGGTGTTAAATGAAAATTACTTGAACTTATCTCAACATTACCCTCAGCTCCACTAACAAATTGATTGTTAGAACCTAAAAAGAATGATGGTGTCTGTACTTCAAAAACTCCTAAGTCCGTTCTAAACCTCAGAGAACCACTTGCACCATCGTGTAATTCTAAACCTACACCATCGTAGTTATCTCCACTCTCCGTCCCTTCTCCGTCTGAATCTGCAGGCCCTACTTTAACAGAACCACTATACAACATAAATCCAGCTGTTCCCTCACCTGCAGATGCACTAGCAAATCCTTGATATCCTATAGACCTTATAAATCCAGAACTAACACCAGCCATCTCGATACCACTACCTGTAGAGTTACCAATAAACATGGAACCACTTAATAAGTTATCACCACTATCTATAACAACGTTTTCACCCTCGAACTTTACACTTTCTGTAAATGCAAACATCTCAGCAACATTATTATTTATATCATAAAACTCAATAATAAAATCATGAAAATCAGGTCTTATTTGTTGTTTAGGCATTGGTACTATTAGTCTACTAAAATCAGGACTAAAGTTAGTTTCTTGGTTAGGTGTTATTGATACGTCACCAAGATGCCACTCACCACTTAATGCTTCTATTTCTAATTTAAAAGAACCCGTAGTATCAGGTACGAACTCGGTTTCTACTACTCCAAAATCTTGTTGTAATGAAGACGGATAATCTTCAAAGTCTAAATCACCCAACCACCTGTAATCAACATCTTGATTATCTACAGTTGAACCACCAAATGAACTACCACTAAGTTTAAATCTGAGTTGTCCCTCTACCTTAGAATTACCACTTCTCTGTACCTTTGGTGCCTTTGTACCAAATACTTTTGTCCTAAGAGTGTATCCGACATTTTCATTATCTATCGTGTAATTATTTTGTGTTATAAATTTATTGGATTCCCTTGCTCCTGCATTTGAACCACTAATTTTTATTGCATCAGTTATAAAGTTATTTGACCTACTTACGTGAGTCTGTGCAGAACCACTTGTCCAAAATCTATCTACTATTGATTGAGAGTGAAAAAAACCAATATTTTCAAATCTACCCTCAAGTGAAGTATCAACCAATACCTCAGGTGCCTCCATCGGTGCTTCATATATTGATTCAAAGTCACCATAACTTCCTTGACTTCTTGCTAAAACTTTTATCTTAAAAATATCACCACTAAAGGTTCTCATTGAACTTAGTCGTAAATCAGCAAAAGACCTAAAGTGTGTTGCACTAATAATTCTATTTATCGGTTCCACATAACTCATTGTAGCCTGAGTCTCTACAACTGAACCACTAACGATAGAAGCTTCACCACCAGAAACAGGTGCTGTTAAATCAAGTGGTGCAATATACTCAATACCAGTTGATTTATCTTTAACAGTAAAATCATCTTCTAAAAAGAACTGATGGTCGTTTTGAACATTAACGACATTACTTGTAAAGGTAGATGGTACTTCTACTTTCTCATCGTCAAGAACTCTAATTGTTTTTCCACCCTCTTCAACTTCTTTTATTAGTTCAGATGGGAAACTATCAGGTAATTTATCAACGGGTATAAGTCTTGAAAGATTATGTGTACCAGCTGGTGGGTTTATTTCAACCACACCACCTACTTTTTTGGTTTCAAATTGTAATGAATCGTCTTTTGGTAATCCAGTTACATCATCGACTTTTGAAAATCCACCTGCTTTTTTTATTTCAGGTGAAGAACGTCTTTGTATTCTACCTCTTCTTCTAAATGATGGTTTACTTGTAGAGAAAGCTTTTGTCTCAAAAGAATTTTCAAGTTTGTCAAAAAACTTTCCAAGTTTATCAGTTTCCTTTTCTGTTGGTAACTTTCCTGCACCACCCTCTGGATCGAGGTCTGGTGATGGTGGTATTTCTTGTTGACCAGCTGGTGTAGGTAAAAGTGATATACTACCTGATTCAATTGTTCTAATAGGTTCAGGTGGTGTTATCTGGTGACCCTTTAATATTTCAAATACACGTACCTGTGGTTGTCTGTAAAAAAGTATAGGAAATGTATTTGGTATTGCAGTGTTAACGTAGAATTGTCGTGTCCACCTTACATTATATGCACCTCGAAACTCGTTAGGTATAACTGCACCAGTTTGATTTTCATATTCTGCAGGGTCAAGTTCACCTAAAATATGAATTGTGGCAGCACCAGGTGCAGTTTCAGAGTAGACTTCCATTGAAACTCTACGTGCAGTACCCTCAAGATAATTTGATACAGGCTCTGTGTATATTGTTTGACCCTCGTTGTCGAGGACTTCTACTTTTAATTCTACATTTGGTTTTAATAAGTTTGAGCCGTCTACCAAGAAAGATGATTTACCTTGTGGGACTACATCAGGAAACTCGTGGACTTGGAATATAGTACTTGTTGGCGAATCGTCTTGAAATATTACGTCAACTTTACCTAATCCTTGAAATTTGTTTTTACGTCTTGGGTATGCCATATAGAGATAAATATTAAAAATTGAAATATTTGATATTTATTGTATGGATATTATAAGGATATTATACCGATGAAAGAGAAAGTATCATTTACAATAGAAAAAGATTTAATGTCTTGGTTTAGACTATATTGTAAAGATGAATATAAGACAATGTCCTCTGTTTTATCAGAGCATATTTTATATTTGAAAAGAAATAAAGAGGGTTATGTTAAACCATCAAACGTACTTAAGTCAAGTTAACAGAACTGAATCCACTTTCTTTTTTTATTTCAAGTAGAGAATCTACAGCATCTCTCATCTGTTCTATATGAGATACAATAAAAGTAAATTGAAATTGTGATTTTAGATATTGAAATAAACTATATACTGAATTTAAATTATCAGAATCCATTGTTCCCCATCCCTCATCAATAGCTAAAAAGTTACCTCTTGGTAAGTTAGATACATTTATCAAAGCAACTCTCATAGCCAAAGAAGATATGAACCTTTCCATACCACTACTTAACTCTAATGGCCAAACTCTATCATCATCATATGCAATATGACAATTAATATTCTTACCATCTGTAACGTCTAAGACCATAGAGAAGTCAACTATCTGTGAAAGTATATCATTAATCTCACCCTCGATAGTCGGTATAGCCTTTTGTATTAATTCATATGGAACACCATCACGTTTTACTGCATCAAGATAAAAATTGTAAGCTTCGTGTTTGTCTTCTAACTCTTTTACCTTTTCTATCTGTGAAAGTATATTTTCTTTTTTAGTTTCCAACACTTTCATTTGACCAATACAAGTCTTTATCTTTTTTTCTAAAACGTCTAATTGATAATTTTCATTTGATAATTCATTTTGTGCATCGTCTATTTCTTTTTCTATTTCTTTGTTATATTCAATCTCTCTTTTTTGTTTATAGTATAGAGAAATTTTTTCTTCAGCACCAGAGTGTCTTAGTAATAAAGTTTCTTTCTTTTGTTTTAGAACTTCTATATCAGTATCTATTTTATTATTTTGTATTTCTACTTTCTTTAAGGATTCTATACACAAATCATAATTTATTTTCTTGTCTTTGTAATCTTTTAGACCATCAATTATTTTTATAAATTCATTATCTTTCTGTACAAATTCTGATGCTCTTTGTTTGTCAATACCCAATTGTTCTTTAGTCTTTTTTGCATCCATAGTCAATGGATTACTCATACAATGGTTACAATCCTCATCATAAGTAACGTTTGATAACTTGTCAATCTTTTCAAGTTTGTTTTGTACTTCTATCTTTAGTTTATCTATTTCAAACTTTAACTTATCACGTTTAGATTTATGCTCAGTTAACTCTTCATACTTTTCATTTACAGAATCTTCAGAAAACTTATTTACCTTTTTAGATAGTTCTTCAATCTTTATTTTATATTCTTGTCTATTAGTTTCTTTATTACCAAGTTCTATATCAATAGAATCTATCGTAGATTTTACCTCTCCCTTTTCTTTTTTCAAAGAGTCTAAATTTACAGCAGTGGTATCCACGTCTTTTAGTTTCTTGTGAAACTTATTTATCAGTACAGAAAGTTCTTCTATTTCAGTAGTTAATAAATTCTTTTCTTCATTTAATGAATCAAATGTAGATGTATAACTTTCATATTCATTTTGTACATCAGTTAATTCTTTATCATAATCTGTTTTTGCAAAGTCTCTAAGGACAGCTGATACTTCTGATATTTCTGAATTAGCAGTAGTCCATAACTTATCAAATATACTAATACCCATAAACTGAGCTAATAAATCTTTTCTTTCTTTTTGTGTCTTGTCTATAAAAACAGTAGAATTATTTTGTAGAGATAATGAAGTTAAAACAAAATCATCATAAGTTCCAATAACCTTTTTAATATTAACGTCTGTTGTTCTTCTTTGGTCTCCATTTAATGATATCTCTTCACCTGTTTCATCTACCATCCAAAAGTTAACATCAACCTTAACGTGTTTACCAAAACTTATTTTCTTTGCAATACGTTCTATATAATAATCAAGTCCATCAATTTCAAAGTTAAGTTTACAATGAAACTTATCTCTTTTGTTGTTCATAACATTTCTAGCCAAACCAGTTCTTGACGTATCATCAAATAAACAAAAAGAAAGTGAATCGAGTAATGATGACTTACCACTTGCATTTGGTGCAAACATTCCAACTATACCATTTAATTTTGTAAAGTCTATTACATTGTCTTCACCATAACTAAACATATTTGACCACTCAAACTTTTTTAGTGTCCAATTTATATTTCGAGTTATATCCTCACCTTGTATGATTCCATTTATCTCTTCATTTAGTTTTTTTATTTTTACAAGTGTATCATCTGATGGTAAATGATTACGTTTTAGATAATCTTCTATCAAACTATATTGATAACTCGTATCAGTAATGTCTCCGATATCAATCTTATCAGTTCTAACTTTATCAGTTATCCTATCAGTTCGAGTCACAACTACTTCTTTTATATTATACTTTTTTCTGATTACAGATAATGCCTTTTTCAACTGAGTACCTGTTGTGTCGGCTACACGAACTCTAAGTCTTGCTTTCTTAGGCATATCATCTACATCGGGTACTTGTCCATTTATAATATCCAACGTATAGTAACCATAATCGTTTGGTACTTCTATGTACTCTGATTTACGTTTTGGTACATCCCATAATAAATAACCATGTGACAATCCCTCTCCATGATTTTGTTGAACCAATGAACCACAATAAGATATGGTTTCCTCTTTATTCAAGTGTTGTCTCTTATGGATATCGCCAAGTAATCCCATGTCGTATCCATCAAACTTAGTAATCTTTACATCACTTGGTAATCTAAATCCTAAGTCTGTTTCACATCTATCTACAGTTCCATGAAATAATACTATTTTAGTATCACCGTCTACTTGGTCTGATGTAATAAAATTATCTTCCTTGTCCCAACAATCCCATACAACAAATGATGTGTCTGCACATTTATAGATACCACTATCTTTAAAGTAATGTAAATTAGGATGGTTTAGATTATTTACGATTGGTGTAAGCACATCAAGTCGTGAACGATTGTTTAGATTACAATCATGATTACCTGCAATTATTATTGTTGGTACAATATCAGATAAGTTCTTGAACAACCTTGATAATTGGTCAACTAATTCTGGTGACATTTCTGTTTTAGAATGTGCAATATCCCCAGCAATATATGCAACCGCATTATCTTTATTCTTTTTTATTTCTTCATATGTTCGTTCAAAAACTTCTTCGTACTCTTTATGTCTTTTTAAGTTTCTGACTTGTATATCAGAAATATGATGAATCCATTTTAATTTCTTAAATGGAACCTTTATTGTGTTTGTCATTAAAAACCTAATAGTTTTTTAGAAAATCTTTTACCTTTTTAATATCTCTGTTATCAACAATAAAATCCCATGAAGTTTCCTTTTCAAAAGTACCTTCGGCGTAGTATTTTGTTGATGGTTTAATATTAAACTTATCACTTAACAAATCACAAACCTCAGAACTTTCGATATGTACTTTCCACTCATCATCATTAAATTTCCATATATCTTTTTGTTTTGCCATTTAATTTATGTCCTATCAATTCCTTAAACGTTATTTTACGTGAACTCTTTATTAGTTCTAATGACCGTTCGTAACCTAAGTCCGATGGGTCTCCGTCTTCCATTGCTATATAAATAACATCAATACCAAAATTAATGAGATTTTCTGTGATTTTTATTGAGTCACTCTTCGCGTCCTCATCCAACATTAAAAAAACTTTTTTAACATTTTTTTCAATTATTTTTTTAAACAATTTTTTGGGGATAGTTTTACCAAACATAGGAATTGCATTCCTCTTAATAGCAATGGCATCAAACACACCCTCACAAAGAACTATCGGTTCATCCCAATTTATATATAGGTCAAAACCGATTACATCTTTAGGTATGGGTGGATTTTTGTATTTCATATTACTATTATAAAAGTCTCTACCCACGAAATAATTTAATTGACCATCACTATCATAACTTGGTACAATCACTCTATTACCATAAAGACCCTCTGAACAATATCCTATACCATACTTAAGAATATCTTTGTATGTTAACCCTCTGTTATGTAAAAACATTAACGCATGTTGTTGTCTTATATTAGTTTCCCCATTCCATAGAGGTATAAACTCCTCTGGTAATTTTAAAGTATATTCTCTTTCCTCTTTCTTTACATAACGTGTATCACCAACTATCTCTGATAATTTCTGATAGTATGTACGTGAAGCACCCATCCGCTTAAGTAATTGGAAAAGATTATGTCCACCTTGATTAGATACCCAACAATGCCATTTACCAGTCTCTACATTGACTTGTAATTTAGGCTTATGATGAGACACAAAAGGTGACCAATACATATACTCATTTGGTTTTTTTAACTTTCGACCTTTAGAGTTTAAGACCGAATCTAATATTTCTATAACTTCAAAATTCATTGTAAAACGACGCTAACTTATTTGACCAACCATCGATGTCTCCATATTTTTCGACACAATAGTCTTTCACTATAGATAAATAGTGATTTCTTTTCCCAACACCCAATAATTTTATTTTTTTTATACAATTATCAAATTCTTGTTTATTGGAAGCTCTATACGGATAATCTAAATCTGGATTCCAATCTGTATGTAGTATTGGTATCTTACCATAATCGATTGATTGCATAATAGTATACCCAAATGGTTCATCGTCAAAACAACAATGTGATATACCCCATTCATCTGATTTGTAAAAATCTTCTACTTGACCTGAAGAGAAACCCAAGACTTGTGTCTTTTGTAATATATGTTCTGCTTCCCCATCTTTTTCTAATCTATCAACAAATGCTTTTCTCTTTAAATTTTGAAACTCTGTCCATGAGGTAAAAGCAACACTTTGTATTTTATCTAAGTAGTGTATATTTTTTCTTGCCTCAATACGTGAAGCATATCCAACAATATTAGAACCATTACTTTCATGTGTATTGTTAAATTCATATATATTTGGTATATTCAATCCCATCTTTTCTTCTATACCAACCCAAATCTTATTAGGAACACTTTCTAAAAAATAATCTTGTAGTTGTTCATTCTTCTTATAGTTCTCTGTTATATTAACTTTTACAAATTCCTCACCAATCAATCTTTCTCTATATTGGTACATTGGTTTTGACATTGAATTATCATTGGTCTCTGATTGGACACTATGTACAACTATCGACTTAGCATCCTTATATAAATCCTTTACCCTATCATGGTCTTCTAAACCATATGGTGTTGTCAATAAATGAACATTATCAGCCTCGTCCACCATCTTTTTAAACTTATCTCTTTTGTTAGGATACATCCAAACTATCGGTAGATTGAGTCTAAGTAAAGGTTCTACTGCCTGTGCATAATAAATGTTACCTATATGACTTTCACCTATTTCAATCATCAATGTAGGTCGTCTTTCTAATTTTGGTACTACATACTTTATAAATCTATCTACCCATAAAGCAACACCACCAAACATAAATTGTCCTACTTCTGTAGTGACGTACAGGTCACTGCCTGTTTTATTCCATATCTTCATTCAATAGTTTTAATAATGAATCGAACTCTAAAACTGCATATGTCTTAGAACGATTACGTTTGAAAACAACCAAAGGAATATGATTGTTTGAATTATCTTCGGCCTGTTCTAATGCAGACCATATGTTTAATTTTTCTTGATTTTTACATTCAACTGAGAAAGGGAATAACCTACGTGCTGCTGGTGATAATAAAATATCTTCACCTGAATCACCCATAGTGATTGAACGTACATCGTCTGGTTCTAATTGTTTGTTGAATTTTTCGAGGATTAAGTCTCTAACTTTATTTTGTAGGCGTTTGCCTTTATTTTTAGCACTTCTTGCTTTCATATTAAAACTTTTTTTGTTTTTGCTTTTATTGCTTTGCTGCTATTGCTGCATTATATACCATCAGAATAGCAATTAGGCGTAATTATTTCAGAAATTAAATTGTAGAATTTAAAATAAAATAACTTTTATCATGATAACCTTATTAATATATATACTCAGAGCATCAAAAAGTTCAAACTTTTTTTAACTTTATTTTTAATTGATATATGTAACCATCTATTTTTTTAGCATCTTTATGGTCATCTGACATTTCTTGTCTTTTTATTATCAATTTACCCAATGCTTTTTGTATATCTAATTTTGCTAGACCTTTCATACTACGTCTATAATATAAAAGTGCTAAAGCCTCATCTTCAGCCTCAGCACCACGAACACCAGCAACTGCTGTCACTTGTTCTACTTCATAATAAACATCAACAACATCTTCTATTTCTTCCCATACCGTATTTTCCCAAAGTGCATCTAAATCGAGATTGACGGTATCCAAATCAATATCTTCATCTTGTCCTAACATAACACTTACTAACAATAATGGTAAGTATCTCATTTCTCTCTCTGTTGTTCAATTCTCTTTTTCTTTTTATATTTTTTTACTGTTTGTCTTTCATCTAATTCCCATATGAGACAAACTCCTAAGCAGATTACTACAATATATGTCCAAGTCATAATACGTCAATTTCTATATTTAGATTTCTTGTAGGACTATTATCATAATCTGTACCAACTACAATCTGATATTCACCAGGTGGTATTTGAGAACTCCACTCTGTTCGATATAATTTCCACGTGTAGGTTTCTATTCTATCTCTACCATCTTTGTATGGGTCAAATGATATTGGTTGTTTATGTACTATTTTGCCTTTGGTATTTATCATATATAGACGAGTATTTTCTTTTTGGACTCTATACCTAACCTTTATACAATCACCATTATTAATGTCTGTAGTTTGCCATGCCTGTAATGGATATTGATTGAAAATTTCCATAGATGGTTCCGAATCAATATCTGGTTCGACAATAGTATCATTGTCATAGAAAAATACAAACCCCAATACAAAACATATAGCACCAATTAAACCAAGTTCAAGTAGTTCTTCGTTTTTTGTTTTATATTTATTCTGTTCAGCCCACATAGTCATTTAAGTTTCCTTTGTAATAAATAGGGAATTGATATAACCAACTCCCTATCAATTATTGACCTTCGTAAATTGTAGGTATTTCAGCTAAATCAAAAGCAAGAGAATCATAGGTGTAAAACCATATTTCATCATTACGTCTTTGATGATATAATCTGCCTTGACCATCTGATTCAATGTTATACTGCCACTCTCCATCGACATCAGGTATTCCTAATATCATATTGATTGTAACATTACGACTTCTATTAATCACTTCAAGTGGATTATAAGGCCATGCTTCAAGGCCAGTTGACATTAAAGTCTCGGCTGCATGTTCTTCTAATCCTGCCCAAATCATATCAGCGAATGCCTTCTCTGCCGATGCCTCCGCATTGTCTACCGTATTTTGATATCTCGGTATCGCTACAGCAGCTAAGATTCCAAGAATGATTGTGACCATTACAAGTTCAATCAATGTGAAACCTTTTGATGTATTCTTTAATATGTTCATTTTCGTTTCCTTTCTGAACTATTTGTTCGTTGTTTTAGGGTACTAAAGTTTTATGTAGTTTAGATGGATTTTCAGTATCAATCACGACAAGAACTGGTGCTTGTGCTGATGTACCACTACCACTACCTGGTATGATTAGATATGCATATGAACCATCCTGAAAAGGTGATTGAAGACCATTGTTACCAAAGTCATTCTTGAAGTCAAGAGCACCGACTTCATTATTCCCATCAAATGAAACAGAAGTTTCAAGACTCATCCAATCGTTTTGTAATGCGTCATCGTCATCTGCAGATGGTGAGAATACATACACGAATTCACTCAAGTCATCTTCATAAGATACTTTTTGGTCAAGTACTGTTTCAACGTATGCTTCAAGTGTTTCGTCTGTTGAAGCTCCTTCAGCTAAATCAACACCACCGACTGCCACATCGTATTTTTCTTGGCCTGGAAAACGACCCTTTCCTTCTTCAGATAGTGTTTGGTTATAATAGTTGTTAGCCACAGTTAAGATTTTATCAATGTTTGCCATTGTTTTCTTTTCCTTGGCACCTGCACCAACTGCACCGAATTTTGGAGCCGCTGTAGTTGCTAAAGTTGCCATCATTGCGGTAGTAACTGCGAATTCAGCTAGTGAATTACCTTTGTTACTTTTGATTTGTCTCATTACATTTTTAATGAGTTTTTTTAGTGTTTCGAACATTTCAGTTCTCCTTGTACTTTTATTTGTTTTGACTTTAGTTCTATTAACTAAAGCCTATACCTATATAGTACAAAAACTGTACCAAAGTACCCTATTTTAAAAAAATAAATAAAAATAATTTTAAGTCTCTATATATGTGAAGTTGTGGTGGCACAAAAAAACCCCATTAAAAAATGAGGTTTTTTATTTTTTAGAAGTTTTTTAATTATGTATAGATGTGATACACATAAATGTAACATTTTGAGGTAGTATGTTACAATGTTACAGTTAGAATTTATCTTTCCAATATCTACGATATTCTTGTTGTGCCCAATTCTCAGCTTTTCTTTCCCACTTGTTATGTAGGTATCTATCCTTACCACGTAAATCAGCCATATTACCAGCCTGATTGTATTTCTTTAAGAACTTTTTTAAACCAAACTTTTTTCTCTGAACTGCATGATGAATTTCATGTAATACAGAAACTATAAACTCTTGAACATTTGGATAATTTCTTCTTAGTATTATAACATCTTTATCAAAATCATAATCACCATCATTAGAACTACCGAATTTTACTTTAGACTTGAGATTATAATACTTTACTAACTCAGATGCTATGTATTGGAAGTCAGCTCGTTCAAATAATAAATGAACTTTTTTGTGTTGTGAAACATCTTCTTTAATACCTTTTGTTTTTAGTATCTTTTGTTTCTTGACCCAGCTTTTTGCTATTTTATTCTTGATTGGTTTTTTCATAAACATACCAATACCTTTTCTAACAAGAGTACTAAACTTTCTCATAGCCTCCATATAACTAAGAGTCTTACTATTATCTACAGGTAGAAAGTTAGAACCAAAAAGAGATTTATATGCCTTTATATTGTTCATGGTATCTTTCCATGAAGTTTTAACAATATTTGTCGGTAACGTTCTTGGTCTTTGTTCATTTCTTTTTAGAGCAGTTTCTAAATCCGTCCACACAAAAACCATATAAGTGTCATAACCTAACTTTTCCAATTTATCTTTTTTATCTTTTATACTACTATATCTATGTCCTGTACCATCGATGATTACACCTAATCTACCTTTTACATATTGTCTTAATCTTTCTTTACTTAACTCTTTAGCATATTTTCTAAGTCCACTACCATCTTTACCTGTTATGTCTTTAAATACATCTGGTGGAAATTTATCTAATTCTACAGTTCCAAAATATTTTTTCAATAATAATTCAAATTCAGCATCTTGATTTACTATTTTTAATCCATATGGTGATACATTTATTTTTTCTGGTATACCAAATAAGTTAGAGGCAACAAAAGACTTACCACTACCTGGCCCACCAGCAAGAAATATTGCTTTAAAAATACCTGGATCGTTTACACCCTCAGATACCATTTATCAACTCCTTTATGTATTTACCATGTTTACTGTCAAAGTTATTTGGATAATGACTAATAGGTTGGTACATCCAATCAATGTGTTCATTATTAAGTCTTGGACATAATTCCTTTTCACCATGACATACGAACAAATGAAAATTTTTATATGATTTAAATAATTCTAATTTATTTGGTAATATTAGTTGTGTCTCTTCTGACAATTCTCTTATCGCACCATCAATAGGTTCTTCATCAACATGAATGTGTCCTTTTGGTATAGACCATTCTTGTTTTTTATCTGAACGTTTTAGACATAAGAAAGATTCTTTGTTTACAATGTAAACAACTCCAGCTACCTCATCACTATCTATCGATTCGATTATTAAATCTTTTAGTTTAATCATCATCTTTTAGCCTCTGTCTATTTGACCTTTTCGTTCTTTGAACCATTTTCTAAACTGAGCAGGTGAACCAATGGTTATTGGTTTGTTACCACTCGCCTGTGATAATAATTTTTCTAACTCTTCTTGAGTTGTCCATTTATAATGTCTACTTTTTTTATCCAATACTCTATTGATTACAAATATATCAATAATCTTTGTATTATATACAAGAAGTTCATTCCACCAAGCAGTCTTTTTGTTCTTATCATTATTAATCAAACTCTTCTTGAATAATTTCTTATGTTTGATTAGGGTTTTGTTAGCTAGGTCAATATAATCTTTTACGTATTTATTGATGACGGGTCCTTGGTCTTTTTTAGCTAATGCTTTATACTCATTATAATCTATCTCACCTTTATCTATCCATAAATCGTGGTAATGTTTATCTATCTTCCTCATTTTATCATCAATACTATAGTAATCAAGTTTTGCCCTTTTCAAAGCATTCTTCCATATCATCGGGTCTTTATCAAACACATGAAAAGTCTTTACCCATCTACGACCTTGTTTATCAAGTACAGTATCGAAATCAAGATACTTTCCACCTAACAAGTTTCCCTCTACATAACAAATGATACCACCCATACCCGTTTGAATACCACGACCTTTAGCTAATGATTCATCTTCATGAGTTCGTGTGAATGTTGAGATTGATTTCTTTTTCCCAATGACATTTTTCATTTTTTCTATACCATCTGGTCCTGTTATGTGAAATGACTTTATGGGTATTTTTTTACCAAGAGCCTTTTCTACGGCTGATGGTGTAAGAGGTATATACTCTGAGTATCGAACCCAATCCAATACGGATTTTGTATGTGCAGGATACCACTTATGGTCAATCCAAGTCGCCCCAGCTTGGTCTGAGGGTGCATAGGTGCCTTCCATCAATAAGTCTTTTAACTTAATCATCTCTTAATTCCTTAGACGCATAATTTGCTAAAACATCAGGTAAAAAAGCATGTATAAATAGTGCACCACTAATCTTCATAGCTCTCCACCAATGTTCCCAATATCCTAAGTTATTTTCCTTTAAATGATTTACCACTTGCGACATGACCAGTAACGTGCTTTATGTCTTGGCCCTGGATTGTCACAGTTATGTCTTGCTCTAAAATTAGCTCTAGCTTTAGGGTTTGATTTTCTGATTCTCATGGTTCCACCTTTAGCGTCACCACCTTGACCAAAGTTAACTTTAACTACATTACCCTTTGGATTTTTTACATATACTTTAAACTTTTTAGCATCACCCTGCATAATTTTACCAAGCTTAACTTTACGACCTTGATATTCGGCTTCAAGTAAATCTTCGTTGAAAAATTCAAAAGTGAATCCACCAGCATCACCTGTGTTTGATTCCCAATATATTTCATTCTCACCTAACCAAGTGTTAGTCTGTACTCCCTCTTTCTTTACACAATTAGGATACATCTTACCGAACATTTTCTTCATACCTTTTTTCTCGTATCCTTTCCAACACTTTTCATCTAAGTCCCAAATTCTATTTTCATTCACATCTTCTTTTGTGAATTCAATCAGACTCATCTTACCATTAGTTTTTACTCTTATAAGATTCATCTTACCATATTTACTTCCCATCTTCTTCATATGTTTCTTAACTTTATTTAAGTTATTATCTTTAAAGTACACTTGGTCATAGTCTTGTTTCTTATCGTTGTATTTATCTACAATAGCAAATACATCTTCATTAACACCCTCTTTTTTAGATTTATTACCCCAATTTTTAGCACCGACTTTACGACACTTGACTAATGCACCAGAAGCATAAGCAGAAGGCCAAACATCATATCTAGCTTTAACCTTATGATAACAAGCATCTTTCTTACCAGCAGCTTCATCGAATTGTTCTTCTGTAAGTTTTTTACCTACTAACTCTTCTAACTTTAAACTCATTACTAACTCCTATTTCTTTTTTCTTCCAGCACAATGTGCTTTTTGACTAAATCCTTTTGGGCTATTACAATTAATACTTTTCTTGTATTTTTTACTCCATTTTTCATTAACCTTTTCTACTTTATAAATATTAGAACATCCGCATTCTGTAACCTCTATGACTACAGCTTCGTTTTTCTTCCTATATTTTTTAGGTAGATAATATCTATGTTCACCATCTTTTTGATTACCAGGTACTTGTGCTACGTTTCTACCATAGAATGGATAATTTAACATTTCATTTACTTTCTTATATCCACTACCATAAGGAACTGAAGTATGTCCTTTTCTTTTCATCTTCTTTACCGTCTTACGACTCGGTGATGGTAACATACCAGGAGGTGCACCAAATTCCTCATTTTTATCATAATAATCTTTTGGATGAAATTTCATCTCTACAACCTTAGCGTCTTTTTTAATACTTTTTCCGTCTACTAAAACTTCAACGGGATACGGTTTATCTGGTTTGTTATACCAATATGCCATATCATAACCACCATTTTTTAATAGTCTGACTAAAAGACCTCTTTCATAATCCTTATCTTCAGCCTTTAAGACTTTAATCTTTCCTCTTGGTAAAACTAAATCAGCCATTACTTCTTCGGTTTAGTAGAAACTCTTATTGGTTTCTTACCACCACCTCTCAAATCAGAAGTACCACCTCTACCAGCTTTATTTTGAGCCGACCTCTTCCTACGAGTTGCACTTGCTTTTTGTTTCTTACTCATACCAGCGGCCTTACTCTTTGGTACACATTTAGCATATCCTCTTTTCTTACCACTTGTACCACAAGGGGGATGTCCACCACCCTTTTTCTTTTTACCAATGTTTACCCATTTGTCACTAAACCACTTTCTTAAATTTTCATTAGCAAAATCACCACATTCAACACAAATGTTTCCTTTTATTAATTCATATACTTGTTTGGTTCTTTCGTTCATAATGTTTTCACTTTATTTTTCTTTAACCACCAGTCTACTTTAGCAACTAACATATTCTCATCTCTACCACCTCGTCTTGCACCAAAACTATTTAAATAATCTTTAACTAAATAGTAAGCTGGTTCTACATTCTTTTGACCTTTGTATAAATTTCCAACTACCTGTGATGCTTGTAAATCCGTAGTTACGTGGTATTGTAAATAATCATAATCAAACAAACTTGTAAAAATACTTGAGTTCTGAATATTTGATAAGACTGGTTGACTCCTATCATCTCTCCAATCCCATTTATTTTTGTACTTAGAATGTCCCCATCCTTGTACAAATGCATATGCTTGATACATTAATTCTTTTGGTTTTCTTGCTTTACCTACTTTACCTTGATAATCTAATTTATGAAAACCATCTTTCATAGCCTCTAAACAGAGTTTTTGTGTACTTGATGGTATTTTAAATTTCTTACCAGTTGCCTTTTCTGCACGTTTTATTTCTTTCATAAACTCACTCGGAGTTACGATTCTGGATTCCATCAGTAAATCTTTTAGTTTAATCATGAGTATCTTCCAAAAGGTTTATTAGTATTATTGTCTTTATTTTTCTCCAACCACTTTTTGTGTTGAGCTGAAGTTCTACCCTCACTCTTCCACTTTTTGTTAAGTTGAAGTCGTTTTCTTTTTCTGTCTTTTGCTTTCTTATTGGGCATTAATCCTCTTCTCTAATAAATATCACTTACTTGTATTTACTAACTTATCTGATACTTGTGTACTTAAAACAGATTGTATAGTAAAGTATAGTGATGGGTTTCTTTTTAATAGTTCTTTAAATTCTTGTTGTTTCCAAACTAAACATTGTGTTTCGTATTTAACAATACAAGTTGCTGTAGCTAACTTTTCCGTCAAAAACGACATCTCACCTACAAACTCACCGTCTTTTAATTCTGCTACCCACTTGTTATCTACTGCTACATCCACAGTTCCATTGTATACCAAATACAAATCTGGTACTGGCATACCTTGTGTTATAATTCTTTGACCTGGCTTTATTGTTTCCCATTGAGCAGCTCTACTAATTTTTAAATATTCAACAGGAGTCATTTCGCTAAACAAAGTTTGATACAACTCTGTATTTTTATCATCCATTCTTACAGGTCTTTTTTCGTATATAATTATTGCTATGTGATAAAGATTTACCACTATAAAAACAAAATTCCAATTGATTGCCAACCACATTGGTTCAACTGGAATTAAATAATTATAAAATATGGAAAACAAACTTGCTAATACACTAACGACTCTCAACCATAAGATATCCTTTACAAGAAATGAAAAAGCTATTAAACCAAACGCTAAGTGACCAGCAATCAATGCAATATTCATCGTGAATCCTAAAAAACGTCACCTGCCATCAGTCCATCTATTGCCTTTTTAATATCTTTATTCTTAACATCAACAATACCATCCATATCTGCTTTCCAAACTTTTTTCTTTGAACCATTATGGTACATAGCTAATGATGGATAGTTTCGTATTCTTAGTCTTTTAACTATCTTTGGTGCACTCTCTTTGGCCACCTCGATAATCACCGCCTTCTGATATCCCTTTATACCTTTCAATAAATCCTTTGGTATAGGTTTTTCTTGCCACTTAGATGTAAACTTTATAACAATAACACCTTTTGCAACTTTGTCTTTAAAATTTTTATCCGTAACTTGAGCTATGGTTGTTGATAGGAAAAGTAATAAGGCTATCAAGTATTTCATTTATATCTCCTACTTGTCTCTTTTTCTTCGTTCGAGGTCTTTTATGTCTTGCCTCAACTCGTCTATTAATTCTTTATATTCGTCTAACTGCCCAAGTACTTCATCCATATCATCTTGTAACGAACCTACTTGGTCTTTATATTGTTCATAAGACCTTGGCCAATTATAACCCTCTGGCCTTGATGGGTATTCTGCAGAATATAAACTTTCCAAACTTGGAAGTTCTTTTGCCTCTTCAATTTCACCTTGTAAGGTATACCACATTCCAATCAAAGAAGCTAACCCCATACCAGCTCCAACCATTGTTTGAACTGATAATGTAAATTTGGTATCTAAAATTTTATCTTCACTTAATTCAACTGGTTTCTTTTTACCATTTGATTTAGGTTGAGGTTTTGGTACTGGTTTACTTTCCGTACGGTCACTTTGTGACATCATAGCATTAGTGATATCATCAAGGCTACAATAGTTCAAGTCAACAAGAATCTCACCCAAGGCACGTTTGTCACCTTTGACTTGATTTTGTAAAGCCTTGTTCAATTGTCTCTTAGTGATAATATCTTCATCACAAAGTAATTGACCTAATTTGATATCTCCATTCACTAATTATCTCCTTGATAAAATGTTGCATCTGGATCTGTTCCGATTTCGATGTTCTCAAAAATTAATAATGCTATTTGTAATTCATCTCTATATGGATTATAGAATTGACCATTTACCATACCTGATACTTTGTTATCCTTGACCTCTGTTATTTCTGATTGTCCGAAATCTGTATAATCAAAACTACCTATGATTTCTAAATTTATTGTTTTGTTTCTTGTATGTGCTAAAGTGTCTGTAGGGCCATAATTTAAATATAGTCCTGCATCTATCAAGTCATCATTGTCCTCACCAGATTCATCATACCATATTGTAGCATAATGTTCTAATTCAGGTAACACTCTACCGATTTCTCTTTGGAAGTGAAGTACAAGAAGTTTCTTTACCTTACCATCTTCACCTATTGTTTTTTGTCCATAGGTGTTTACCTGACCATAGTAATCATACGGGTCTATAGGGTCACCATTTACCCACATTTGCATGGACGGTTTCAACGATTCTACTCGTGTGTCTTCACAACTAAATAAAAATAGTAGTGAAAATAATAACATCAACTTTCTCATTATATTAATACTCCATATAATAAAATTAACAATCCAACGGCTGGTAAAGCATAAATCCTCTTACCACCCCACCAAGGTATGTCATATCCAAAGATATGCCACTTATAATCTACTGGTTTATAAATAGTTCCCTTGTTGACATAATTAAGAGCTGCTTCATAAGAAAATGTTCCTATAAACCAACTACCAACACCTAACCAAAAGAACTTTTCAAAAGAACAATCTAATAGAAATGCAACAATTACTGCACCCCATATACCAACGTTCTCAAATATTCTCCAACCATGATAATCCATAATACCATTACTGTGGTTGTTCGGATGTATAAGCTTGTTAGTCTCTTTTCTTTTTTTAGTAGACCAAGTCCAACCCTCAGTTACACCCTCACTAAACCAATAAATAATTATCAATAAACAAAATAATATTTGTAAAATCATGATTTACATCCACACCCACAATCACAACAATCACAACAATCACACATTGTATTCTCCTATTATAGAACCATCCACCAAGCAGCTGCTATCTCTACAAATAAATCTGTACCTGTATTCCAAGCCCACTTCTGTTTAGTTCCGTAAGTTTCTTCAGTACCCTCTACGAAATATTCAAATATTTCCCAAGCTACACCGATAATCACTACCCACATTACTGCCCAAAAATCAGAACTACCTAACCATTGAGCTATTTTAGCAATAAACAAACCAGCGGCCAGATGATAGGATGTCCAACCATCTAATGCCCCACTACTTACCTGCCAACTATAAAATGTTGCTAACGGATTATTCACAATATTCTCCTACTTTAGAATCCCATAAACTGGTAATTCAACCCAAACTTAATATCATAAGCTGGACGTTCCCAATAATTAAGATAACGTCCCTCTGTGAAAACCCCTAAATTATCTTTAATCTTTACACCAAAGATAGCACCAAAGTCATAATCGTTCCAAGAATGCCACATAGGGTCGTGGAACTTAAATTTATGTGGTGGTCTATTTTCTTCTAAATGTGTTTGATAGTGAGCAGCATTATGGTATGCATATTTACTATGTCCATAATGATAAGGTAACCAATTACCCCAAGCATGTATCCACCAAGCTTCATCATAGTGATACCAATCTAAACCTATTACAATTGATGTTTCACTTTGATATCCTAAATCTTTTTTAAGTCTACCCATATATCCCTCTAACATACGAGGAAAATGATACAGAAAATATTCCCTATCGGTGTATGCAAATATACTACCATTAGCATCTCTCCACAACCAATCAACACCAACAAACCTACCATCGTCATTCCAAAATGGGCCTCCACCTTCAATCTCTCTAAGTTCACCTGTGTTAGGGTCTATTTCATATAGTTGGATATCTTGGTCAAGATTACCATTACCATCATTATAGTATTCTTCAGTAAACCAAGCGTTATCATCGATACCAAAAGCATCTTCTGCAAAATCCCACCAATTTCCTTTATACCAAGTTGTATCTAATATCATAGCATCAAATCCATATACAGGATGTTGTCTATGTTTTAGTCCGATACTAAGATGTAATTTATCATTAAGAACTTCGGGAGTCCAATGTAATCTTAAATCTGCTTGACCATATGCGATATCTTCCAATCCCAATTCAGTCCAACCAGCTTTTGCCATTATCCAATCACCAATGTATCTTAACCAATACTCTTGGTTTTTATAATCATTACCCCATTGTCTACCCTCTGAGAATTTAATTAAATACTCCCAACCTTTGATTGGGCCAAATGATGAACTCTCATTAGCATTTTGTTCTGAACCATCATACCACATACCACCAAGACCAGCATTTCTTACACCTCTTTTTGGTTCGTAATTAAAACGACCTATTTTACGTAGACCAAAAGAAGTTTGAAAATCAGGTTCTAATTCTCTTTCTGTTCTTTTTACTTCAAGAATACCTGTAGATAATCCACCAACAATAGCAAATCTATCGTCTTGATGTCGTGGTGCATTTAAACTAAAACTAGCGTAAGCGGTTGAGTACTTAAAAAAGTCTACTATCCCCCCTTGACCTATGACTAAGGACATTGTAAAAAATAATCCTATAATCTTTTTTAACATTCTTCTCTCCTAATCTTTCTTTTTCTTTGAGTGTCTAAACCAAAAATCTATAGTTTTACCAAACGTAGCAATAAACGTACCCAATATGATATTTAACAAATCTCTATGTGTCTCGTCTAATTCTAAAGTAGGGTGAAATAATAAATATAAAACCCACCACAATACACCAAACATACCAAGTGTAATTGTAAACTGCATCCAATCTGGTAATCCGTCTCCACCTAAATATAAATCAGGTCCTGTTGGTATTGACTTTGGTTTTTTATTTCGTCTTTCGACTCCATCCCATTTAGTTTTCGCGTTCGTACTCACTTAAGGCTCCCCACATTTCTCCTAATGCTCTTATTGCATTTCTTGATGATTTATTCCAATCACCTCGTTTAGCAACCTTTGCTAAATCTACAGACATTCGTGTAACCTTATCCTTGAGCACTTTAGGTGTGTAGACACCAAGTCCTTGAACTTGGATTTTATCCTTTTTTTCTTCTAGCTCTTCTTGTTCTTCTTCCTCTCCACCACTTAACACATCCTTTTTAGATGGTGGAATTTTAGTTGGTTCCAAAAAAGCAAAAGAGGAACCAGAAGATGCTGCTTCTGTCTCAAAGAGTTCTTTTAATTTAATCATTATTTACTGATATAGTAAGTCAAAGTTACTGTCATAAGTATCACTACCTGATACCCATTCCCATTGTTCAAGTACTCCATGGTCTTTTATGAAATCTATCATCTGTGCTGATGAACTCATAGGACATCCTGATGCAGATACCCACGACCAAAGACTTGAAGTAATTGAAGCACCTGCTTCACTTCCTGAATTTGTATGATGTGGATTAGGCCACCAAGAATATGGTTCGTCTGACGTACCACCAATATAATTAGTTGCTAACCACAATAAGTTATGGTCAATATGGTCTGCTTGAGTATATGAACCAGTTAATACGTTCACAACTGCTTCCGCTGACATTGACTCCGATATAGCTCCTACGGTTAAAGACATTGTATTTCTCCAAATTTGTGATTTAGTTTACCACTTATAAATATCTAAAACAGTTATTTTTTAGTTATACATCGAACCTTATAACAAAACTTATTGCAAGTTCAGGATCATTTTTTATTGGATGTGCAAGTTTACCTATTGCAAGTAAATCATTATTGTCATTATACAATCCAATTGTAGTTACGTAAGGTGCAAACTCCGAGTGTGTAACAAAGTTCTCATAATGTTCTGTTGCTGTATATTGACTAGCATAAGAACCTGTAGAGTTTAATCCACCACTTGGGTTATCACTTGGTGGGAAATATACTGACATACTTGGTTGTGGTACAGAACTCGGTACTGTTTTACTACCACTTCGATTAAGAGTTGCACTTATATTTGTTGTGGAATTAAATGTGTTTTGTGGTGCAGTTACTGTGTATTCATACTCGTAAATTGTCTGAGTACTTTTCATATCTATAGAAAAACCATCAGAACCACTTGTCATAAATACGTCTTTATATGAACCAGTATCCGTTATTGTTACCACTCCATGTGAATAAAATACATTACCAACAGAACCAGTTGTACCAGCTGCATAAGATGATGAATTAGCAAAGTCATATAAATTACCATAACCATCATCTCTTATATCAAATGTTCCAGCACCGCTAAAGTCTGATATCTGAACTGATTCTGGTTTTATCTGTTCACCATAATATGCTCTTGGTATACTTAATACGTTGACTTGTCCATGAAGTCTTTGTCTATCCCCAATGTAAGGTGAATCTATTTTTCTTTCTTTTTGTGATTGGTTACCACCGAATGAATGATATTGATTTATCTGACCAGTAGAACCTGTTGCCTGATAGTATAGGTGTTTTACCATATAGTAAGTTGGTACACTATAAAAAGAACCAAGACTATATGCTTTTTCATAACTACCCGCACTTGCAGATAGTTGATTAAATGTTCCAAAACTCTGACTAGCTGCTGATGAACTGAGAAAATTATGTCTACCTGCAGCAATACCTCGTATTGGATATATTCCACTACCAGTGGAGAAATTTGTAAAGGTGAATTTCTTGTGGACTCTGAAAGGTCTTATCTGTTTGTCTCTTGGGTCAATTGTCCCGAACATTATGACCCCCTAAAAATCTAATTTGACTTTTATTATAGCTTCTCTTGAAAATGTTTTGAGTAATGGTTTACTTAACTTAGCAACAGCCAACAATTCATTATTATCATTGTACATTCCTACAGTAGTAATAAATGTCTTAGGGTCTTTAAAGTATGTTGGTTGTACAAAAGAACCATCAGAAGCAGTAAAGAAAGTTGGGTTAGTTGAAAAGTTAAATTGTTTGTTTCCTGCTCTTACGAAGTAATGAGTTGATGATATATTTTCTTCTCTTCTTGCCTGAAAATAAGCACCTGCAGTCAATGAATCAAATACTACACCTGAGTTATTACCCATACTATTTGAACCAGTACTAAACGCTAGACCAGCCTTAGTTTTAAGTGCACTTGGTCTTAGTACTACAATTCCTAAATCAGGATAGAATAAACCAACACCACCTCGTGTTTCACTAGCAGCTGCAGTTTTGATAACAGTTGTACCACCATCAATTGAACCACTAACAACATTAAAGACACGACCACCATTTCCAAAAGATGCTGCCTGTGCTGAACTGTCATCAATTAATTTAATCTTACTTGTACCTTGTAAGTGAAGTTCCCAATTACCTGGATCGACTTTTTCTCTCATCCTTGCTCTGTTGAAAGAAATAACCGCTATGTCATCTGTATCGAAAGAACCAGCCATTGTAAACTGGTCATCGTTAGGTGCTAATAATAGATTTCTCATTTGTCTGTATATTGTAGCAGAAGCTCGACTTCCAACTGCACCTTTTGTTCCTAACGAACCACTTCCTTCTTTATGTCCATAAGCTAAAGAGAATTGAATCTCTGCTTCTGAATCAGAAGCTGGGTCTGTTTTATATACGTCATAGTAGTAAGCACCTGTGCTACCACTTTGAACTGACGAAGTAAAAAATGAAGTAAGACTTCCTACTCCACCACTAAATATCCCACTTGATACTGTAGTCTTAAAATTTGATACTACGTCATTTTCTGAATCGAATCTATAAAAAATTGGCATTTATACCTCCTAAGATAAACCACCAGCCGCTGGATTGACTGTTGCTGTTATAGTTTGAGAAGCACCTGTCTCATTACCAGCGATGGTTATTTGAGTTGTAATCTGAGAAGAAGTACTTCTTGATACGATATTAACAGACGTAGCAATTACCGTTATACTATTTTGTCTTTCTTCTTCACTCAAGAATACAACTGAACCAACTCCTGGTGCAGTTACTCCACCACCTGATGCCACAGTTAAATTAGCAGCATCTGCATTGTGTAGTACGAATGTATATCCGAGTGACGCATCACTTCCATTTCTGGTGTTCGGTGTAATTGTTTGTGAAATACCAGGCCCATTAAATGTAAGATTGGATGATGGTAATTCCATTATAGGTAATTTAGCAGTATTTTTTGGTAGAGTAACAAGTTTGTATCTCATAATCTGATTTTCATCAGGAGTTGCCTCTAACAACGGCATATTTTCTATCACTGCTCCGTAAAAATTAGTTCCGTTAGGGTGACTTGTATCCCATAGATTATAGTCAACCTCATCATCAGCCAAAGCGTATTTGGTGATGTTAAATTCGTTTTGACCTCGTGCTAATAACTCACGACCCTTTTTGGTGAGTATTGCATCGACAGTTGTCGTGGTGTTGTCAAGAAATCCCATTTTATATACTCCTAAGAATTAAATTGATTGTAACATTTTCGTTCATCAATAAATATATGTTACGTAGTTTTTTCATTATTTAACTTTTAATTTTGACTCTGCTGGTTCCTTTGTAACAAGAACTGTTGGTGAAGTTAGTGTTATTTCTATAGGCGATAGTCCATCAGTAGTCGTTTTCTTTGTTTGTTTACATCCATCAAAGAATAAATTTCTTTCATTTATACTAAGTGCAGGATTTGATACATCAGTAAATACTAATGATGATGAATAATATATGTTCATCGATGCACTTTGGTCGTTTAAAGAACCACTATAAAAGAATTCTCTTTTCATATTATGTTCATGTGGTCTTGAAGCTGTTATGAAAGGTTGTACAGCCTCTTCAAATATTTTTAATATACCTGTACCAACTGAAGCTGAGGCTTCATTGTATGAGAATTTAAAATAATCTGCATTTCTTGCATCAGAAGAACCTGATAATTTATACAATGATGGTCTTGCAAATCTACCTTGTATTTCTTCATAAGAACCAGAACCCTCAAAGTAAGACTCTTCAGCTGACATACTAACTACAGACGGATTATCAAGGTCATTCTGTCCCCAAACATTTATTCTATCTTCTAAGTGTGTATGTTCTATTTCAGGTATCTTGGTTATTATTTCTTTAGAACGTTCTAATATATTTGGTTCAATTAATAATCCTAATGTAGCATTTGCACGTGCAGGAATCATTTGTCTTGCCATATCAAATAGACTTAAATCATAAAATTTTAATAATCTTATATAGTCCCATATATCATTTGGACTATTATACTTTTGAAAGTAAGAGTCCCTTATAGTAGATAATCCTCTATATGTCTCACTCTGTACATCACGTGGGTCACCTAAGTACTGATTAAAATCTAAGTCAGCAACACTCTCTATAATGTCTTCATTTATCACATCAGATGGTGAAAAATAAATTCCAATTTTGTTGGACTCAACGGGTGCAAAATCAAAAGCAGATATTTCAGCTCTATTATTGTAACTTAAATTTCTACCCTCAAGTAATTCATTATTCTCAACTCTTACCTTTGTAGTTGAATATCTTGATGCACCAATGTTAGGTACAAATGTTCTTACCTCATCATTCACACCACCATAAGAATTTTTATCTGTAAAATCTTTTGCACTACCTGTATATGGAACTGTAGGTGTGTAATTTCCTCTTGCAACATTCTTGATAAACTTAGAACCCGTTCCATGATTTATACTTTCGTCAAGTGTAAACCTCAGTGCTAAATCTGTAAACGAAGCTGAAGCATGGTTTCCATTTATTGATTGTGGTGACTTTACATGATTATCAAATGCAGATTCAGTTAGTGGTTGGTTCCACATTCTGAATTCCATTAATGAACCAGTAAATTGTGCACCAAATTTATCAGAAGAACCACCTAAGTATAAGTTCTCATCAGACTCCCATGATGTTAGGTAAGAAGCAGATGCAGCATTTCCACTTGAACCACAGACAAATAATGTTGCGGTATCACTATATAATATGTCACTCTTTCCTGAGTTATATTGTTTGGTTGTTAACTTGAATGTTTGGTCAATGTCATTAGAGTCACTTGCACTCTCACGTGATAACATTACAGACCAAAAGTCTCCATCAAGAAAATTTAATAAACTTGATGAGGCCTCAAGAAAACCAGCACTACCAGATATTCTAAATCCTAATCTACCTTGTGGTGTAGTACCTAATCCCTCAAATAATGTTATACCCCACTTCTCACCAGCTTCAATTAAAGACTGACTGACAAACTCAGTAGAATCAGCAGAACCACTTTGTTTTCCTCTAAATCTAATTTCAACCGTATCAGGTTTTCTTGAAGTTAAGGTATCATCTCTCCATAAAGTTTCTACTTTTTGTCCACCATCAAAATTTAATGCTCTTCCAAACTTACGTTTAATCTCAGCAGTTATTTGTTTACCTGGTAAATCAGGCCCACCATATTCTCTAATTCTTAATATTGAACTTGGGATACCATATGCATTAATTAATCCCTCTAAGGCCCTCTTAGTACCTTTTGATTTATAATAGTAAGGTAAGTTAGATAATAAACGTTTGTGTATCTCTTTTGATATATCTTGTTCAGGTGTTGAAGAGTATGTAGTTGGTACTTCTGAACCTGTTTGTTGTATACCGAAAAGATATCTTGGTAAACTTACTAAATCTTTTCCCTCTTTAAGTTGTAACCCAAATGAGTTACCAACAAAAGTTGTTAAATCTTTTGACAATCCTTTTGTTATATCATCACGTCTATCATGTATATCTACTGCATGGTCAACGTAAGCCTTGAGATAATCAAAGTACTCACCGACCATATCAAGAAAATCTATAGCATATTGATTTGAAGAATCGTCTCTTATATGTTCGGGTAGTAGGTTTACAAGTCTATCTGTATTTAGTGCATCATAATCAGAAGCACTTGTTTGTTGGTCTGATAACCAATTAGTATATTCTGTCAAAGATGAACTTACAGGTACAAATGGATTATGGTATGTACCAGAACCACTCTTTGGTGCAGAATTTGAATAAAATTTTCCAAGAGAACTTGACTCTTCAGAAGAAGAAACGTTATAAACATAATACTCATATGGTGTAAAAGAATCTTGTACCTCATAGAGTAGATTTTGATATCTACTTGCCTCTCCTGCTAAATCAGAAGTAGATGATGTTGATGCAAATGATGCACTTTTTAAAGTATGTGATTCCATAGTCTGTAGTTTTCTATGGAAGTTATCAACTCTTTGTCTCATAGAACCATATGTAACAAAGTTTTCATAATTAGAAAAGTCAATGTTTAAATCAACAGAGTCATACAAACTTGCACTTAATATTTTACTTTCTATTTTACGTTTTAGATTTGCATCTGTAGTCGTGATATCATCATGAGTTTTAAACTGAGTAGTCTTAGGTTCTATAGGACTTTCAACTTTCATCATGTTCGGTGTAACTAAAACTGATTCGGATACATCCTCATCTACAAATGGAATTAATTTTACAGTTTCTATTACAGGTGAAACCATTTCCTTTACAAGAAATATATCGTCATTTTTTTGTACTTGATTTGGTATAGTACCATAAACTTTTGCTACCATCGCATTTGGTGATGATGTAAATACTTTAGATTCTGGTAGGTAGTTTGTAAGATGTAAAATTTCACCAGTAGATGTAATTGCTTTCCTTGAAAAATCAAATCTATCTGAAGTTTTATATTCTATTTCATAATTATAAAATGGATAAAAACTTGAACCCTCACCTATTTGTGGAACTTCAAATCCATCTTCACCTTGTGCTAGTCTAACCATTTGTTGATAGTTTTCCGCAGTACGAATCATTGGTTGGTCACCAGTAGGGTCAATTATCTCAGCAATAGTTCCTTGTATATCACCATAGATAGGAATTTCTGTTGGTTCATCTGATTCACCAGCATATATAACTGACATATCAATATCATCTACCCATACAATTCCCTCGTTACCATCGGTAAAATCATTTCGTATTCTTAATTCTATTTGTTGTGCTAGATTCCAATCGTCTGCAACTAACACATCATGTGTTCTATATTCCCACGTATCTATTTCAGTTGATTGTGCTCTACCATCAGTTAAGTAAGCAGTATTTGTACCACCAGCTGAAGTAAATACAGAAGTTCCATATCCACCCTCTACATTAGGAACCCATTCTTCACCACTCCAAATCCATTGTCCTTCAGGACTTAATATACCAATAGTACCATCAATAACTGTAATTGTTTTTGTAAACGAGGTAGTAAAGTTAGAGTCAACAAACTCATCAGACTCAAATGTAATAGTTATTGTAAAAGTTTTAGTTCCAACATTATTAAGATTACCTGTTATTTGATTACTATTTTGTCTGTATGTATTATTATCATTCCATTGTAAAACTCCAGAAAGAGTTCCAAACATACCACCTATACCATCTCCACCACCATTTCTTGTAAACTGCATTGTTCCAACATCATCAATCGATTGGTCAAAGACTGGTATTATTCTGACACTAGCTCCTACTTGTAATGAATCTCCAGTTGTAGGTTCTACTATTATATTTGTTAATTGTGGTGGTGAGAATTCATCGTCTGACCCTTCTCCGCCTCCACTATTGTTATTACCTGAATTTCCACCTTCTCCACCTGGATCGCTTCCTTGAGAGCCTTCTGAACCACCACTTCCGCCAGAGCCTCCTCCGCCTCCGCCGCCTCCGTCTCCACCACCTTCACCATTACCATCAGGTGGTTCTACCATGAGTATCTTTAAGGTTTCGTCATCACCACCCCATTTTACTGCTCTACTAATCTTAGACATTATGGCATCTCTGGAGGTGAGGTTGGTATTGGTTCAGTAACAGGTTCATTTTTACCATGCATTAAATCAAATACAAGACCCTTTCCTAAGACAGTTGACTTAATATAATATCCTATACGTATTGTATCTCCATGTCTTAGTCCCATAGAAGCTGGTGAGTCATTGGTAGTATTTAGTTTTCTAAGTTGTTGCATTCTTTGGTTACCTATGAACTGATTATTTTGGTCTATAAATTTTCCACATATTCCACCATTTCTGCCTTCTCTAACAAATTTTGCATGATAACCTTGTTGAGTATTATTTTGAGCAGGTGAATTAGTGACAATGTTCCAATTCTGTAAAGCAACATGGTCTGTGTGTAATGATGTATTCCAATTCGTTGGTGGTGCATATACTTGAGTGTCAAGAACATCATCGGTTGGTTCTGATTCCATACCCATGTCTTGTCCATAATTTCCACCAAATTCATATGATGGTGCGGTTATATTTGAAACTTGTATTTCTTTAATATATGCATTTCTAAGTTTTAATGTTGAACCAACCATATTTTCAGTCAAAGGTTGAGTTCCATTTCTTATCCTAAACAAAGAAGTTACTGATTCATTGTTTGGTTGTTCTGCTGCAAAATCAATATGTGTATTCTCACCTGTATCTACAAACGTAGCAAACTCATATTGTGAATCTCTAAAAACTTTTCTATAACTTTCATCATTAATATTTGGTTTAGCAGCTATCCTAAGTTCAGTCCTATCAGACGATATATCATGAATAAAATATGAATCATTTTCAAACTCAAGTAAATCACCATTATCAGGCCCACTATCAGTCATTGTTCTTGGGTTATTAAATTGGTCAAGTCCATACTCACCACTATATATTGAGTTTATTGCGAACTCTGGTTCTTTTCTAATTAAAATTGTCTGACCACTACCAGCTACTTTTCTAAAAAATCTATATTCAATTTTATATGTACCATCGGTAAATTTTGCGTTTCTTAAATCTGTGCCTGGTTTTAGTTTTACATTCTCAGCCTCATCAATAAATGTATAACTTACTTTACCAGATTTTAAAAAATTATTATCTAAATCTCTTATAAAATAATAAACAACATCACTCGGACTTGAACCAAAACCTGGTCTTTCATATGGTAGAACACCAGATATTTTTCTACCTCTGTTTAGTTTTTGATAATCTTCTGCACTCAATCCTGACATATATGCCTGTCCAGCAATATATCTAGCTCTTGTTCTAAATCCTAAACTACCCTCTTCTATTATTATATCAGGAGATGTTGCGGCATCAGCATTTTGCTGTGGTTGCATACCTTGAGTAGATGGAGCACCTGATTGACCTTGAGGTGGAGGCCCTTGTCCAGCTGGAGAATATTCTGCCATTATAATGACCTTATTGTTGTATCAATTACCGTTCTTATTTGTTCTATATCATTAACAAACCTTGGATAGTACGATTGAGGTATTATGTAATTACCACCAATAGATTCTTGTATATCATTACCGATATTATCAGGATCCTCAAATGATATTATGGTATCATTATCGTTTCTTATCAATACAGATTCTGCATTAGAGCCAGATATAGAGTATCTCTGACTTTCCACTTCGAACTTATTTAAAATTTCTTGTCTATCAGCATCTTTTAGTTTTTGATAATAATCGTTCTGTTGTAATTGTTCTAATGTGTATGGCATTATTTTGTTACCCTAAACGTAAAGTTGTCATCGTAAAGATTAGAGAATCCCTCTGACGTACCACTTCCACTTATTACTTTAAAAATAAATTTGTAAACTCTATCTACTTGAAATGAATCCATATCAACTTTGAAATAGTTACCATCACTATCACAACTGATTATTGAACCAGTTGAAAATGGAACTAAGGTAAAATCAGAATCTGCGTCTTTTATAGAATAATAAGCACCATCCTTTAAATCTCTACTTCCACTTGGTAAATATTTTACAGTACTATATGGACTTTGAGTAGATACGGCTCTTTCAGCAAATCTTTCTCTTGCACCTATTCTAATCTTAGGTGTACTTTTTTCCATATATGTTTCTCTGAGATTCTTAGTATAAATTACTGCATCTTCAAGTCCAGAACCTGTTAATGGTAATAACGAACCTGTACTAAAAGAAGAATCGTCATATTCAACCTCAAGTCTTGGTGGAAAAATAGTATTTGTTTCAGTAGAGAAAAACTTTAAGTGTCCTCTATCAATACCATCCTTTTCCGCACTACCCGTATCTGTAGCTCCAAAGTTACCATCTCTCATTACTACAAAACCATGATTCACATACGTGGAACCACTATAAATCCAATTCTTAACAATACCACTTACATCAAATCTAACATCGTGAGTATCAGAATGTTTACCGATAGAAGCAGTTGACTCAAGAGAATGTTCAACTCCTGAACCACTATACCATCTCGGGCCTTCTACACTTGAACCACTAACCCATTTATTTTGTTGACGAGCTAAATCACCATCAACATATTTCCAACTACATCCTTGAGTTGATTCTGGATTATCATCAAACCTACCATCGCCTTCATCCCAAGTTGAAACACTTGATGACCATGAAGCACTTATTGGAAAAGCAAATATTGTATCATCTCTTCTTAACTCTCTACTACCAGCATCATATAAATTTAAATAATACTTTGCATCACTTGGTATCACACCATCTGTAATAGAAGATGATATTTCACCTAAATCAAATTTTATAAGTACACGTGATATATTTTTTGTCCCACCACCATCGGACATATCTTTCCGTACCTCAAGTATTGGGTCAAATCCAACGTTCCTACTTGATGTAGCGGAACCCTCATATACAACTGTGTCTTTTTCTGCATATTCAAATAAATACATTAGTATATACTCCCACCACTATTACCAACCACACGAACTTCTATATCGGTGTTTGGAAATTTAAGTTCAAACATTGATGGGTCTAAAGATGGATATATAACTCCGTTCTTTGTAGCCGACCCAATGTCATAAATGTTACCTGAGTAACCTAAATCTGTTTTATATCTATTGAAAACAACTAATGGTAATCCATGTGGATTGTCAACGTGTTGATGTTCTTGAGGTGGTATTACAGCTGCAACTCCCTCTGTCTGTGCAACAACATTAGATATTTCTTGTACAACAATCGGTTGGTTGATTTGCCACTTATCTTGTTTCCAAAATTCTTTTACATTATTAATTACTTTAAGTATGACTTCTTCCTTATTGTATCCAGCAAGAGTAATTATATTAATCTTTAATCCAATGTTAATTATGTATGCATTTTTTATGTTTATTGCATCAGTCAATACTCTGTACCTACTTAGGTAAACTCTTAAGTTTTCTTTTGTAGCTGTATTTAATTGTGTCAATCTACCAGCCGAATCATAACCCAATACATATAAATTTAATGCCAATGGATTAGGTATTCTATTATCTTGATTATTCATTTGTGCTTGAATTTGTTCAAGTTGGTCTGGTGTAATTGTAGAATCTTCGTCTGATGTTTGATAAATTACATTCTGTAATGATTGGTTAAGTTGTTCATCTTGGACAATATAAGCCTTTGCAATTTTACCAAACTTAGCTGGTAAAGAATACACTCTTACAATGTAATCTTCTTTAGTTACAGCACGTCCTTGTGCTTTAAAAAACGCTAAAGCATTTTCTCTTATTTCTCTGATTGTTTCACCAGAACTACCACCCGTTGTTGGTATTGGATTTGTTACAGCAACTGAAGTCTTTGCTTCATCAACCAAATCACTTGAGAGATTATCAGAATCAATACTATATGAAATATCACTAATTTGATTTATATCACCTTTTGCAGAATTATGGTCAACTCCACCACCTATAGCATACTTTACAGTTAAAGTGGTATTAGATGGTGCAAGTCCATATGCCTTTGTCGTTAAAAAATTTGATGGGTCATAAGACTTATCATAAGCAGATGGATGTTGTGGTAAATTAGAACCAACCATATTTGGATTAGGAATAATTTCTTCATCTTCATTATCAGATATACCAGCACCAAATCTTATTTCTGTTTTATTATCGTCTCTGATAAATGTTGTAAATCTATGTGCAGTTTTTCTAAGTCTTAATAAATAAGGTGTGTCATCAGAGTATCCAGCTAAATCAGGATCGTTTGATGCATTAGTTTCTACTTCTGTAAACACAGTATCTTGTGCTAAAAAATCAACTTCAGTCCAAGTCTTTCCATCACTATCAGATACAGAAATAACTTCGGTTACGTTTGGATTAGATAAAACAAGACTATTATATTTTTTAGCAGATGCAAAAGTAAAAGTCTCTGTTCTTATTTCACCTGATTTTATTTTTATTTGTTTTTTTAATAAGTACTTTGATGGTACACCATCTGCATCTTGTTCATATATAGAAACCTTTAAAGGGTCATTTGAACCTGAATATTTAAAGTTTACATCTTCAAGTGTTCTAAATTTTACACTTGTATTTTGATTAATTATTTCCATACCACTTGGTATAGTTAGTCCATAAGTTAAATCAGGTCTAACACTATCACCAACACCTGTAGATGGAACAGTTTGAAATACATCAATAAGGCCTTCCGATGGTGAAATTATAAGTGGTTTATATCCAAGTGATTGTGCCATTGTGACAACAGATTTCTTTTCTTCTGCATATGCAAATAAAGTTTCTTTAAATTGTGTATCTATATAGTAAGATAAATTGTCACCAACATACGACATCATTTCAATTAACATCATACCTGGTGATGCCTCATTAAAATCATTATATGTATTTGGAAAATATTGTTTTGCAAATTCGATTAAACCAGTTCTGATAGAAGCAAAATCTTTATTCGTGTATTTTACATCACGTTTTACGACTTTACTATCAACGGTATAATCTGTAGCGTATCCCATTAAATGTCTCCTGTTCCCTCAAAACCCAATGCACTATCACTATTTGCAGCTAAATTGTACAGAACTATTTCTTCTGTATTTGTTGGGTCATATGATAAACTAAATTTTAACTCCACATCTACTTGATTAGGTGAAGTTGGTTTTTGATTAATTTTCATGTCATCTAAGTTGACGTGTGGTAACCACTCTTCAATTGCTTCTATTATGGCTCCCTCAACTTTATCTGATATATCACCAGTAAATGGTTCGAACAAAACACTCCTTAAGTTACTACCAAAGGTTGGATGCATAGGTCTCTCTCCTTTTGCGGTCAACAAAAGATTCTTTATATTAGAACGTGTTTGTTCTATCAAAGTTTTTGTTTTCTGAAAGTCCCCATTATTACTTACCTTAAATGGTAAACTCAGACCCACAAAAGCATTAGGATTTAAATCTGTAGAGATTACACCCATTTATTACTTCCCTTTCATTTTGTCATGTTTCATTAAATCACTATAATCACGAGTTAAAGCATTCATTACATGGTCTGGTACTTGTTCAGTAGAAACATTAGCATCACTCAATGTTTTTGCTGCATTAACATTAAGTTTGTCTTCCTTTGTGCCACCTGTTCCCATATCACCATACCCTAACATATCAGCCATATTATTACTATCAAAAACTTTTCCCTCACCACCAAGAGTTTTCCAATCACCATTAGCAGTCTCATTTAAGATTTTATTTAATGATTCATTTTTTGTATAATGTTTCATATTTTTTTGTTGAACAACTTCTTTTTTGATTTTTGGTTTTGTGGTTTTTGACGAGCGAACATTCTCTTTAATAAGTATTTCGCTTAGTTGTTTTTTAACTTCGAGTTTAACTTTCTTTTCGATTATTCTTTCAATCGTACTCTTTAAATCACTTTTAGTCATTATGACCTCCATTCATTTCTAATAAATATATTAAACTTAAATTACTAATAATTAACTCCAAGGCAGAGCATTAGCCGTACCTGTTATAAAAAAAGTATGTATCACATTAGCTTGTGCTAAAGCAATAGTTGGTATTGGTGGATTACTCATTGCCACTCCAAACGTTGATTCAAATAAAGGGCCTGGCCCTATCGGTGGTGTTGACACAACACCAGCTGGATTTGCAGGATATCCTGCGAGAATCACTAATCCAAATTGTAAAAATGCTCCTTTGAATGTTAACAAATTTGCTGCCTCCAAACCTGGTGTCGCTCCTAATGGTGGTAAAGCACCAACAAATGCAGATTTTGCTCCAGCTACACTTGCAGCTATAGTCGGTGGATTTACACCTTGTATAAAATAGTTTCCAAGTGCATTTGCCCAATCTTGGGATGTAACACTACCACCACCTGAAGTTTTATTTAAAACATTGTTTTCTATTTCTGTTGCTAACTTATTTGGTAGTAATGGCATTTACTCTGACTTTACTTTTGTACTTAACATAGTTGATAACTTACTCTGTATAGAAGAGAATTGTGCTGCATTAATTGGTGGGCCTGATGGGCCAACTGGTGTTGGAACTGTTAGTGTATTTATAGCACCTATTAGTTCCTCTAACAAACCTTGTAAAGTATCACCAAGAATAAGTGGTTCTTTTGCATTCTGAGAACCTAAAAATATTTCAGCTGTACCAACTATGAATTTACCTGTTGTTTCTAATAATAAATCTTGTTCACATTCTACTCCAAATTTTCCTTTCGAAAAACACATGAAGTCTCCCTCTTTAGATTGATAAGTTATTGCACCTGTGTTTATAATAACTTGTGTACCAATCATCTCATTGGATGCTGGAAACACATCATCAATTCCTGATTCGTTAAACGTAATTGGTATTTTGTTAAACGAGATAGTTTCATTGGTTAACATATAAAGTGAAGAACCATCAAGATTTATATCTTCAAATATCGGTTGATTAGAATCTTCTACAATACCACTATCATCATCTGAAAGTTGACCTACTCTAAATTTAATAGATGGTGCTAAACTTTTTACTCTATTACCAGACTCAAATCGTCCAAGACCACCACCTAATCTTATACTATTACCAAACCTACCACTAAGAATAAAATCACCTGTAAGTGGTTGTAAATTTTTTATCTTTTGGTCTGATGTAAATAAACCTGTATCGAATTCTTCACTACCACCAGCGACATTTGGTGTACCTGTAGCACTTATCTCAGATGCATCACTACCCTCACTATATTTTGCAGATGTTTCACCTGTTTTAGATAGACCAGGAAAAATACTATTGTTTTGTGAACGAACAACGTTTATGTCTGTAGACCAAAATGGAAAACCTAAATAAGAAACTATCGTAACGTATTCACCAATAACTGGCATACGTAGTGTATGTAATTGTAGTGGTGGTATCCACACCAACTCACCATCAGCTTTACCCTTGTCTGTATAAACACGTCTACAGCGTACGGCACCAATCATTGAATAGTCGGGTCCTGATTTATCAGGTAATTTTGGTAGAGTATCTTCGTCTACTCCAACCTCTACTATTTCAGCCTCTTCAATCTCAAAGAAGTCAGCTCCACCACCAACGGCGGATTGAATCATTCTTTGGACTTCATCTTTACGAGCAAGTTTGCCTGATAAGAGACCTTGAGTAGAGACATCACGTTTAATGTGATATCCGTTTGACATATTAGTCTCCAGATTTTGTTGTTATAAAATCAGAATGGTCTTGTAAATCTTCTGCAACCTTTTGGACATTATTTAGTAATTGTTCCTTTTCGGATTCACTTAAAGCAAATTCACTTTCAGAACCTTGTTTACCCTCTGCAGCAAGTATGCGTTGAACAATGGCAGCTAACTTAACTAGCTGTTCATCGTTCTTAACATTAATTTCCAAATACTCCTTTATCATAGGAATTATCTGTACAGCAGTATCCCCATCTTTGATAAAACCAACAACTTCCTTGATTAAGACCTCAAGTTGTTTTTTGTTAGTCTCAGAGTTTTTGTAGATATCTTGAAATAAGTTAGAAAGGGTTTTTCCTTCGAATATTTCGTAATCAGCAGACATATTAATCCTCATATCTATTATTAGTAATAAATATAAGGATGTTTACTAAATCATATTCATATACTTCATAGATTGACTTGTAGGTGAAATACTACCAGTAGTGAAATAATTAGTATAATGTCTCCTATATTGACGTTTCATCTGATTGATAACACGAGTGATATGTTGTGTATTTGAGCCTGTCATCTCACGAATTAAGATATACAAGGCTTTTTTGTTGAAGTTTTCTATACTATCACGTCTACGAAATAACTCAATAACAGAATCAGCAACCATAATATCTTTCTGTCTTCTGAATATCTTACCAACATTCTCATCCCAATACTCTACCATCTGACTAACAAAGTCTGAAACACCCTCACGTTGAGCCACACTCTTTTCTTCAGCAGAATAGTTACGTTTGTAATCTAAGACCACAAGTTGTTTTGATTGTTTGAGTTTCTTGTAGTTATTATTATTGTGAAGTATCAAATAATTTTTAGCAACAATACTAAAGTAAGAAAAAGCCTTACCCTTACCCTCAGTAAATTTATGCATATTCATAACAAGAAAAGAAACTACCTCATGTTTAACATCTTCACTTGGAACATCAAAGTAGTAAAACTTAAATGTGTGAATAATGTTCTCAGCAAGTTTCTCAAAAGCATATTGAATATGGTCACGATATATTCTATCACGAACCCACGGCCTATCTTCCTTATTATAACGGATGACAGCGTTTTCCGTAGTTTGTGTAAAATACATTCTTTTGTTTTTCTTTTTAGCTTTTCTTGGCATTATTTAGGTTCCTCAATATATTGGTTTAAAGTTTCTACTGTGTCTTTGATTTGTGAAAATATACTACCGACTTCATCATCGGCCTCAAAATGTCCTCTTGAATCTATTTCTTTTAAATCACTTTGAATTTGGTAAACACTATCACTAAAACTTTCTAGCCATGTTTCCAAAGTCTCTGTTTTCTTATTTAGATTCCAAATAATATAAGCTTCTGTTATAACTAATATTACTAAAACTATTTCTATAATCATTCTGATTCTCCAAATAAATCATCAAACACTTGTTTGTAATCTTTCTTTTCTTGTTTTGGTTTGGGTGATGACTCTTTGTTTTTTGTTATTGTACTCAGACGTTCTACAAGTTCGTCATTAGTTTCTTCATCTTTTCTCATCCATTGGTCATATTCAATATGAGTAGCCATCATATCAGCCTGATGAAGAATGTATGGTAGATTGGTTCTTAACTGCCAATCTTTATTATATGTTTTTAGATATCCCTCGTTGGCCTTTTCATATAAACCATCTGTAAGTTTCAACCCTAAATACTCTTGTTCAGACATTGGTATTCCAAAATGTTGTAGTAAGAATAAAGCCCTATCGGTTACAGACATAAATTGTAACTTTGGATTATGGACAAATATAGAACCTTGATTCTTTCTATGCCACTCTGATTCACATGGTATATAATAGTCATGTTCTAAGTCTCCAACTTTTCCTAAGTCATGATGTAGAGCAGCAAATATCATCTCTTCGTCTGTAAAGTCAATTTTAGCCCCATCAGACTCCCAAACCTTTTTAATCTTCAAAGAACAATCAGTAACGTGTAGTACGTGTTCTACATACCCACCAATCATAGCATTATGATAATGTTCCTTACCACTTGCAGGAGCTACTGACATCCTATCCTCAAAGAAATTATACATCTCCAATAGTTTGACTTTTCTTTCTCCATCAAACGTGTCTTCGATTAGTTGAATTAGAGAGCTCCAATTCTCAACTATCTTTTCTGGTGTTAGTTCTTTCATATTATAACCTTTATTATTTTTAATGTGATACTAATTGTACGTCTGTATTTATTTTGTAAATTCTAACGTTTTCGTATTTATATGGTTTAACGTGTGTTGATTCTAAAATATCAATACGATTAACCCATCGTGGATTCATTGTATCTTTAACTTGATACATACCATCCTTGTATTGTGTTCCACGAACGATTATAAAATCACCATAGTTAAATGGCCCACCCCAACGTTTTAACAGGTTACGTGACAGAGCCACGTACTTATATTCCGATGCCTTGCTGATATTGAAATGTGTTCCGTCTGCAGTTATGTGAGGTGTGTCGTCTGTTTGTGGATAGACTGGATGATACATAGTAACGTCAACTTCAAACGTGTGTTGTTTGTATTCGTCTAATTTTGTTACTAACTCTCCAATCTTATTTTGTAATATATTAACTTGTTCAGTATAAACCATCTTATTTGAATTAATCATCCTTGTTGATATATACCCACTTGTAAATACTACAAAGAGTATGGACAACGTTGGAAGAGTAAATCTACTCATGATATGGCCTCCCATGTTATAGTTATAACTATCTTTCATATTGTTTATTATTCCGAATTTGATATGGTGTTAAGCTACGACAATTTTTTGATAAAGTCAAGCACTTTTTTATTAAATTTTTCAGTATAGTATTTTTTATCTTTTGTTACGTAATCATATTTAGCAAATATCTTGGCAAACATATCACCTCTGAACTCTCCATCTCGTAGTTCTTCTAACTTATCAACTACATCTCCTATATGATAACAACGTTGCCAATCAGAATAAACCAACTTGTTAGTCTTATCATAATCTTTCCAAACTAATGGTACTATACCACATGCAATTGCCTCATTATATCTTGATGTTGTAGCCTTCTCGTGACCAGGCCAATTGAAACAGAGTGTTGCAATCCCCTTTACAAGTTCAGGTATTATAGTTCTCATATCTTTGTTAAATTTAACATCGTATTTAAAACCATCGAAGTATCCAATATGACAACTTCTTATTTCTTCGTCTTTATGTATAGAACTTAATATGGTGTGTCTTTGGTCATTAGATAATACTGGTTGAAATACCTCTTGTTCAAATCTTACTTTTAATTCATTTCTATCTTTATTAGATGATTGAGTTAATTTACCTGTTTCTTTATCATACCAATCCTTAACAGATATTGGAAAAAGTTCACTCTTAAAATCCCATTTCATTTTTTTAGAAGTACCCCAATAGACAAAGTCATATTCTTTTTCATAGTATTCTGGCATATGGTTACCATCTTCATCAGTTAACCAATCTGAAATAAAATGATATTTTAAATGGTGTAAGTTACCATCAAAATCTCCCTCATCTATTTGTGCAAATGTTAAATTTTTACAACCCTCAAAAGTCCTCTCTTTAAATAATTCAATCGTATCTGCCTTGTCACTCGTTATCAATATAATTAATCTTTTCTTTGGATATTTTTTTATAGTATCAACAATATTTCTTGTAAGTGTCCATCCTCTACCAAACATAATATTTGACAATCTACCTTTGATGTGATTTACAAATTCACTTTCGGTTGGTATAATCAAAACATCAGCATCTTTTATTGCATCATCAGGTGGTAATCTATCTGAAGATTTGTGTTGTCCATCATACCATCTAATATTTCTAAATTGAAAATCATGATTTTGATTCTGACGTTTTACCAAATCATCTATACAATAATATACAGAATCCATAATTTGATTTAATGGTGTACCATCCCACTTCTCTGTATTTCTTAATCTTGTTATTACTATTTTCCTACGTTCCAAAATAAAGCTCCTTCACTTGCGTTTTCTTTTATGAATGCCCAAGCCTTACTATCATAAGTTAGTGAACTTGGAAATGGTGGTCTCTCATCTTTCTTACATTCTTGATGAAATTTATATTTAGAACGAAATGTTTCTGCTCTACCCATCTCATCCTCTGTTGTGTTGTGTCCAATCTGAACACCATAAACTTTTGATTTTGGCCAAGCCATCTGTAGTCCACGACTCAATACACCACTACTCATAACTGTCCAAACTTCCTTTGGGTGTACGAATCGTTTTATAGATTCTAAACTTATAGCTGCTCTACACATGGCTTCAATAATAATAGGATGGTCACCACCAAACGGAATAAGGTGTGCATCATTCTCTTCACAATATACTTTTGCCTTATGTTGTATGTTTGATAAGTATCCCATCGGAACTTGTATAATATTTGCACCTAACTTTTCAGCCTCAATTGTTAACCAAGTCTTTTCACCCTTTGGTACTGTTACGGTACATTTCCTACCTAAGTCGTGACAGGCATAGGCCAAAGATAATTGAGCATAACCTTGTCTTGGTGAAGCGTAAACAAACTCTTCTGTATCTGGTAATGAAGCGACATACATTGTAAATGCTCTACGTTTAGTTCCACCATCAAGTAAGTCATCACGAACGACATTAATTCCATCGTGTTCCTTTATAATTGGTAGAGGTAACTTGACATCACATTGTATGTCGTCATAACCATAGTCGAAGAATTTATTCATCAAGTAGTAATACTCTTTTCAAATTCAGGTAGTATTTCATAATCATAACCTTGAATAAGAAAGTGACTACCTATACCAAAGATTTGAGTCCTATGACTATCGTCACTATTGAACTTCCGTTTGGCTTCTGGATTAGGAAAGTATAAGTAATACTTTACTTGTTTTATATGTTCAAAAAACTTATTGATATATTCATTTAACTTTTTATCACTTATGTTATTTTTTGAACAATAGTTCATGAACCTTTTATTTAGAGGGCCAAAGACTTGTACATATGGGTTAACTATTTCAGTAGTATGAGGGCCTTTATGATATATTGATAGTGGTGGAATATCATTCTCTATAAATTGTTCTATTAAGAAATCATCACTTCCACCATTTTTCTTTACACATTGTGCTTCTAATTGAACCCTTTGATTGTTTGATTTTGTTGACCAACTTATTCTTGGGCCTAACCCTTGAGATAGTCTTTGTTTATCCATAGCATAATCTTCCATTTGAGTCTTTATGTAATTCCAAGCACCTTTAGACCTCAATAGTTTTTTAACTCTGTTATGTTCATCATCTGTTTGCCAATCCAAATTATTATCAACCATAACTTGATATTCTCTTACAACATCATCTTTGGTTATTGGTTCAATCGAATTGTTTTTCTCATTATCACCATTTGCTATTTTCCAAACTTCCATATCGTTCCAATCTTTATGGATTTCTTTTGGTATCGAGATAACATCTAATTTAGCATAACTTGACCATTTAGAACTGTCACCACCATAAGCATCTGATGTATGTTTACCACAAATGAGAACTTTATCCCAATGGTTAGTTTTATTATCTAACTTAAAATCTCTATCCTCTAAAATGACAACACATTTAGAACCCTCTTTAATATCTTGTTGATTATCAATTTTAGTTTGAATCATATACTGAAGTTCTGAAATTAGTTTTTGTATCTTTGATACTTCTCTGACCTGTAGGTTATCCATCTCAGATAATTCTTTTGCAGAATAATCTTCTTGGATTAAACTATCACTTAGAATTTTTAATTCAGAATACTTATCAGTTCTTCTGTCCTTTAATATTTCAAGTTCTTTATTTACTTGTTCTACTGTAGATAGATTAACACCAGATATTTGATTACCAGAAAGGTATTGAATCCTTTGGTTAAAGTAATCACCACCTGGTTTGTTCCAAAACCTATGTTTTACATCTTCAAGTAACTCTTCTTCCTTCTTCTTCATTTGTTCTGCAGTTCCCCAATGTAAAACTTCTACTGTTTTCTGACACTTTTCGTTTGAATAAAGGTCTCTCATTTCGACAACCTCTGATGAAAAGTCGTAGAACTTTTTTTCATCTATCTTTATAGAATGGTATCCAATGTAATACCAAGTCTTTCCGTCCAATTCAAATGTCCATTTATAAACATAACCAGTAGCTACAGGATACCAATCCTCTTGTAAAACTACTTTAATGCCCTTTTTCTTGTTCTTTTGTTGTTTATAAAAAGATACAATATAGGGTGTACTATTTTTTCCCATATATACTTCTCCGTTTTTTGGGTTTTAAGTTGACTAAAGCTAATAATAAAAGCCTATACAAGTCAAGCCTTTTTTTTATAAAAAATAAAGATTGGTTCATATTTGTAATATTCACCTTTCATCTTTACTGAATTCTTTATCCCGCTACTACTTGGGTCTAACCCAATCATACGAGTCATTAACATTTTTAATTTACCTTGATATTCACCACCAAGACTTTCCACGATATCTATACTATCTTGTTCCAATGGATGGTATTTATCTTTACCTATCTTGATGTCTGCAATATTCCATAACAGATATCTATCATCTCTAAGACTTTCATATGCATTAGTCAATGTCGGTTTAAGAAAATTATCTCTCCAATCATCATACTTAGGATACGACTTATAAGATTGTTCCTCATCTTCACTATATTGTTCTCTATCAAAATAAGGTGGTGATGTAAATACTAAATCTAAATTACCTTTGTATTGTTGAAACTCAGGATGATTACCTATATGTTCTGAGCCTTCTTGGAATACATGAAATGTGTTTTGGTCTTCTTCCCAAAATCTATTACTCTCCAATACCTCATTGTTAAAGAAATCAGCTACATACTCATATCTTGTCTTTCCTAATTCTTCTATGTAATTATCTGTATTAGGGTCTGTACCAATATAATGAATTCGTTTAAGTGATGACATAGCTCCGAGAATACGACCACCCCATCCTGATGATGGGTCGTACACATTTAACACGTCTTGTGATATATGTTGTGTATATGTTTCATATAAATACCTTGCTGTCAATGGTGGAAAATTTACAGCTGGTTGTCCAAGTCCTAATCTAAATGCTTGAATAGCAGCTGGAAATAACTTCTGTCCTAACTTAAACTCTCTTATCAAATAAATGTATTTTTCATCATCATATTCTGTAATGTTAGTTCTGTACTTGGGTGATAAATCCTTCACCTCTTCGGATTTCATTGAGTAGTATTTGTTAGCATCATCGGTTCTCTTCTGTTGTACAACAAACCAATTATCTGGTAACTCAGAGCCGTTTGGTATACACTTAGAGTAGTTATACATACCATCACGTTTTATCACCCTCAACATTACCTTTTGAAACTTATCTCTATAGTCTTTAGTAAACCAATCATATATAGAGCCATTGTTTACTCGTGTTTTTAACATAGTTGGAAAAAACTGATTAACAGATGATGCCTGTTTATTATAGTTCTTGATAATATTTCTGTTACCATCATCATCAAAAACTAAAAATTCTTTACTACCTTGATGTAATGGATACTCACGTAACTTCTTAAAGTTATTTATGATATCATCCGTATTAAGACCAATGGTTGGTGGCGTACCTTTGTTATCCCATTCATCCAATATGAACTCTCTGAGTTTATCAATCCAAGCGATAGTATCTTCCATAGACATCCATAAGACATCTTCGAAGTGTACGTTAACTTCTGATTCTAATAAATTACTTCTTTCGTAATAAAACTTCTTCATATAACACTTGTGGAGCTGGTGGGAATCGAACCCACGTCCTGTTTGCTTTCAATACTTAGTCATTTACAGCTTAGTTAGTTTCCATTAGTAGTAACTAACAAACAACTATATGGATTCCTTTTACTCAGAACGTATCCCTTAACTGACAGAGTTTAATGTCTTTCTGCAATGACGATCCTGTCCAACTTATTTTATGACCGAGTGTTGAACAACTCAGTATCTTAAGCCGCGTAGGCGTAAGATGGTTGAGAATCAGAAACGAAATTATCAAATCCCATTTCAGCATTGGCTAAATGCCAAT
>MDTB01054910.1_pt1 | contig 49667 bp, 48 predicted proteins | sample 811161 | NCBI WGS metagenome assembly MDTB01 (sample SAMN05326650, study PRJNA326480) | marine metagenome | isolation source: seawater | place: Mediterranean Sea | collected 2009
CTGATTGGCTTGTCTGAAGAAGAGTCAGCCGAGTTTCCCGTCTGGCTGGCGCAACACCTGCGGACACTTGCGCCACAACCCTGAGCGGAAGAACAGCCCTGAGCGCAAAAACAGCCCTGAGCGCAAGACACCTAGGACTTAAGCTGGGCTCTGAGCGTTTTCTTATCGATTTTCTCCAACGTCACTCTGGGTAGACTATCCACAACGAAAACCTCACGTGGAACTTTAAAGTCCGCTAGTTGTTCTCGACAGGTCTCAAGGATTCTATTGGGCAGGTCAGGGTCTTCCTTTCGTGCAATGACGAAAACTACAGGCACTTCGTCCAGCATCTTATCTGGTTTGCCAACGACGGCCGCTTCGCTGACATTGCCAGCCATCGCTACGACGCGTTCGATTTCGGCAGCAGCCACGTTTTCAGCGCCCACTTTAAGCATATCCTTCATTCGCTGCACATAAGCGAAACTACCATCCTCTAACGGTGTAACAATGTCGCCCGTGTCGAACCATCCTTCAGCGTCGAAGCTTTCCGCGGTCGCTTCAGGGTTATTGAGGTACTCATAGAACAGTGAAATGCCGGGAATTCCTCGCACCTTGATAAGCCCGTCCTCGCCGACGGAAACTTCTTCATTGCTATCGTTCACCACTTTAACTTCGTAACCTGCAGCCGGGACGCCAATTGAGCCAATGAGGTTTTCGCGATGGTTTTCGGTCATGAGCACTGCGCCCACTGTCTCTGTCATGCCGTACCAGCCGGTGGTGCGTATGCCGAACACTCGTTTCGCGCTTGGTGCCTCGGCGGCACCCAGTCCCCAAAACTCAATGCTGTGGGACTCCGGTACCGGCTGGGACCGGAGCGCGTGCATTACAAAAGGCACGATTGAGCCCCAGGTGACCTGGTGCTTTTCAATTACGCTCCAGTAACGTGATGCCGAAAACCGTGGTTGCAGTACAATTTTTCCGCCGCAGTACATCGTCGCCAGCATCGAGTAAGTCAGCGCATTGGTATGAAACAAAGGCATGAAGACGTGAGTGACATCGGTAGGTTTAAGCTCTGGAACCTGCGCCATAGTTTTGGCGCCGAATAACGCATTGGCGTGCGTCCACACGACACCCTTGGGCCTTGATGTGGTGCCGGAAGTGTACTGGACGCTATTGGGGTCAAGCGCATCGATATCAATGTCCGGTAACGAAACATCAGATTCGTAAAGCGTCGCAAAGGATATTACGTTACTCGGCATGTCAGCAGGTTCGCCCGAATCGGTTTCCGTACTGACTACCCAAGATAGGTCAGGGGCAGCCTCAGTTATGAGATCACAAAAGGCCGGTTGGGTAATCGCGTATTTGGCACCGCAGTGTTCAACAAAGTATTGCATCTCGTCGAGCGACGATCTGGTATTCGTGGTCACCGCGATGGCGCCGAGCTCCGACAAGGCGAACCAGGTAAAAATAAACTCGGGACAGTTGATCATGTGTACGATGACATAATCCCCCTGTCGCACTCCAAGCTGGTACAAACCCTGGGCTACCTTCCGGCCATTGTCGGCGAGCTCAGTATAGGTATAGGTGGCGGGCTCTCCTGAGAATGGCTCCCAGGCAATAAATACCCTGTCATTAAAGGCCTTGGCTCGGGATTTCAGATACCAGGGAATGTTGCGGTGTACAAAAGCGTGTGTCCTGGTAGGTTGTAGTGCGGTTGGCGCGGGCATGCCTGTAGTCTTGCCGATTGTTGGGAGGCCTAATGATACCGCACTGGAACATTCAGGTGGGGCCGTGTCTCTCTTAACGCGAAGCTAGTACGTTACAGGCCGTGATTGCCTTCTGTGCCGTCCAGGTGGAAATGTCGGTGGAGTCGATGGAGAAGCGTGTCTCGCCGAATGTTTGGCGAAATACAAGATCTGCATCGTTCATCTTACCCTGTTGATCGATGGCCGGACGATATCGACTGTTTTCCAGGATGCGTCTTACATATCGGCGAAGCTTTTTTGGCGCATTTCCCGCCAGGCTGATATCAACCGGCTGACCTTCCTGGTTAACCCGTACGTCGACATCGACGTATAACTGATCCATTTCATCCCGTAATCGGACTGGTACAAACTCTGTAACGGCTTCTGAGCACATTGGCATGGGGCTACCAAGAATCACTGAAGGTCGTGGCTTGCGCTCAGAAAAAGCGGTGGTTGAATTATCGTTTACTTCGATAACCGTTTTATGAATTGAATGATTCTCCCTGGTCGCGACTCTCACATCTTCTCGTCGTCTTAGTCCTAGAATACGCGGAGGAGAGTCCGCGTGATATTCCAGGTCGCCAAATGTTGGTACTCTTGATCTCTTCTGTTCGAGAATTGCCAGGTCGACGACGGCGAGTTTTGCTTCACGGCGATCGGACAGATCGAACTCTGGCATATCCTGCATCAATCTATATGCCTGATCGAGTTTTTCTGCGGCACAGCATCGCTCTGCAAGATAGAGTGCGAGGGCCTCTCGACGTAGCAGTCCGATCTGAAGGTCTTCCTGCTCCTGCTCACTTATCAGGTGCCGAACCTCATCATAAATGTTGCGTGCTTCACCGTAGCGCATCGTGTTTCGATACCAGTCCCCGAGTCGTATGCTCGCAATCAGCATTGGTTCTTCGTGCGGTTCATACTCCCGGGCGAATAATTGATATTGCAAACTGGCCAGACGGTTTGCCTTGTTGATGTCACCAAGAGCAGCATAGGTCCGAAGTAGCAGGTGAAGCATTTCCTGTTGTTCGATCGCCCAGACGCCTAAGTTGCGTCTCATGAGACTCAGCGCACTCTTAAAAATTTCAGCCGACTGCTGATACTCGCGTTGTTCAAGGTGATGTAACCCAAGCTGCTTTAGTGGTCTGTATAGTGCAGGTGCGTCTGAGCCCTCAGTGTCGATAATATGTTCAATTTGCGATTGCAGTTTCGCCCTTTCGTCGACTAGGTTGAGCGCGAGAATTTGTTGAGGTAGCCCAAGCGCGCTCAACATCAGCAGACCGACGGCGATGGTTCTGGGGTGGAAAACGAAGTGTGTCATGTTTCAAATCCTGGCTTATGCCCAGTGTTATACATGCCGTGGTCGCTGCAATATGTGTACCACCGAAGGAAATTCATCTCAGAACAGCGTGGTGCCTCGCCTGTAAGGCAATAAATAAGAAGGGTCTCGAAGATTCTGGAGAAATAATGGGCCGCACCAATCGTGCGAAACCTGGCATGCGAATGTGCCAGGTCCTTGCCTTAGGGGGGTGCTTTTTTTGGGCGATCTGCGCTCTGTAAGCCGAATTTGGTGCGCTTCTAGTGCACTTCGCCTCGAATACCGGATAGAAATGCCACGATTGCTTCGCTTACGACTTCAGGTTCTTCTTCCTGGACCAAATGCCCGGCACCATCGATAAGCTGTTTGCCCCTCAGGTCAGAGAAAAGAGCATCTTGTCTGTTGTATCCATCGGGTACGAAGCTGATTACTGGATCCTTTGCGCCACCGAGAAAGTAGGCAGGGACCAGTACCTTTGCGTTTTCAAGCCAGGGTGTCAGCGTGTGTATACGGGACATGTTTCTATACCAGTTGATCGGGCCACGAAACCCTGACTCTGTGTAGGACGCAACGTAATAAGCGTTGTCTTCTTCGGTGATCGCGGGTTGCAGTTCTGTTGGCGTGGGGTCGTCGCCAAACATGGCGGCATCCCTGGGCTTGGGTGTACCCATGACCTTCGAAGCCCCATTGAAGAAACGCATCGTGCGGTCGATGTCAGCTTCAAACTCTTGTTCCGCGACTCCGGGATTCTGGAAGTAGCGTATGTACAAGAAGTTATCGTCGAGACCTGGTGGATTCACGATGTAAGTACCAATCGGCGAGAGCGGGACCGAAAGTCCCATTACACAGTGCAGTCTATGGGGATACAGCCATGCAGTATACCAGGCGACGATGCATCCCCAGTCATGGCCCACTAGATAAAACTTTTCCTCTCCAAGTGCATCTGCAAGTCCAATGACATCAGCTGCGAGCTCAAGGATGTTGTAGTCCTCGATCCGTTCTGGCGGCTGCTCGCGCCGTAGCCTCTCTGATCGGGTACAGCGACTCTAAAACCAGCCTCCTTCAGGGGATCTATCTGATGGCGCCACAGATACCAGCAGCGTGGAAATCCATGTAACAGGATCGCGAGGGGACCATCGCCTTCAACGATCGTACGTAGGGTAATCCCATTGGTTTCGATGTGCTCTTCGTGTCTACCTGCTGCGTCCAACATGGTGGCGATCCTTTCTCGAAATACTTAAGCGTAGTTTTTCACGAGTCTATCAGACCTATTCGCGAGCGAACTGGCCGGTTTGGATAAAGCACAATGCCTATTTGATGACGATCGGCATTTGCATAATGAAAGGATGCGAGTGCGGTACGGCGATAAAGTCTTTCACACCATCGACCTTGGTGCGCTCGACAGAAACCTTGCCGTCGTCAGGGTTGGGTAGTAACTGTGAGAGGATCAAACTGATGGTTCTGGTCCCCGCGATTATTCCAACCTCAAATTCGACCGGCCCCATCGCAGAGGGTATCGAGTTCTCGTCTGTGCCGAGTTGCATACCGGCCGGACCGTTAAGCAGATGGTACCCGGGGAAGTCTTTAAGGCCGTCCACGGCTTCACTACCTTTGTTGGGCGGCGCAAGCATGACAACCCGGCCCAATCGTGACAGTTCGTGATGCTCCAGGTAATACCTCACCAGAATACCCCCAAGGGAGTGGGTAACGAAGTGGATGGTGCTACCATCAGGACAGGCGCCCACCCCTTTGTTGATTACCAGCGGTGCGAGATCTTCAACCGGATGATCCCGGGAAGGGTAGTCAACGTTAACGACCTCAAATCCTTCGTCAATAAATGCTTGTTCCATCTCTTCCATTGAGGATGCCGAGCGCAACAGTCCGTGTAACAGAACGACACATTCGCCGGTGGCCAATGCACTGCTGGATATCAATAAGAAACCGATCAACAGGAGGCGCATTAGCTTATTGATGCCATGTAGCGCGAGCGCGCGATCTCGATCATCCAATCTCGATCTTCAGCTAACACAAAGCGCGCCTTTATTAATTCGTCAATGCAGGTCGTGGCCTGCTTCACATATGCAGCCACGTTTGGATAGTTCGAGAGGATGATGTCCTTATCAAAGAAAATAGAGAACCCCGCGAATATTGCCATTTCATCTTCAGCGCCGATGTCAGGTGAACGTGGATTCCACCCCGAATGGAAGGCCACCGGGCATACTAGATCCGGGAGATGAATACCCGCGACTTCGTTGAGGTCGGCCCGTACATCCGAGACATAAGCTGGATAGGGTTCAAACTCCTGTACCGGTTGCTCAGCTGATTCCAGTTCCAATCGATGAAGACCGATCAGCTTGTCCGTGTTAGGTATGGTTAGCGTTGTTTGATTAGCAAATGTCGATAGGACCGAAGCGCGAGTAGTGGCGGAGTGATTACTTACTTTCGGGTGAAGCGAGGTAGGGGGAGGGGTTTGACTTACCACCCATTCATCCAGTACTTTAAACAGAGCCCGGAATACAGGTGCGGAATTGACGACATTCAATGGATACGCCGTCGCGAGACCCGTGGGTAATTCCTTCATCTGTTTGCCCTTTACCAGGATCCCGCCGATGTGATGAGTGCCGGCGATATGGTAAATACGGGTGTTGGGATGTTCGGTTAGATCTTCCCCGCTCTGAATATGAATCATAGAAGCATCCCCCCGCCAGTATTCAAACGATGTGTTTGAGAAGATGATTTTTGGCGTTGCCTCTTCATCCAGTTTCTCGAGTAATCCATCTTTCCGGTTGCTGATCGAGTCGACCGATCTTGATGCGGCAAATGGAAACTGTTGTCCGGGCCCCGGTACTCCGATGACTGATGGTTGTGCGAATCGATGATTGAAGTCGCCGCGCTGCCCTCCGGCGATATGGATAAACATGCCGTCGTAGGCAATACGGTTTTGTTCGTCACGGTTCAATCCCTCGTAAAGAAAATGACGCAGGACTCGACCGGTTTGTGAAACACCATAGCTCAAAGCGTGATCGAAACCATCAGCAAGTGGGCTCGCCTCATCCTGGTAGCGAAGACAGGTAGCGATATCTCTGATGGCGAGCAAACCGCATCCAACCACTGGCGCTCCACTGGTCCGGTAAACCAGTTCGTAGACAATGCCTTTTTTGAAGCCGGCATCCAAGCAGATGTGCCGGTCACTTTCTTCCACTTCACCATTGACTACTCGGCCGAATCGCCAGTTGGTCCGATCCAGCAAATGACGCTCGCCATTCCGATTTTCGTAAAGTCTGTGAGTGGTCGAACCGGGTTCGTGTACGGGGTAGGAGGGTCGTGTTTGTCCGAGCTGGATCATGGCAAGAAATTTACGATCACGATCTGGTTGCAGCTTCATCAGCACATCACCTTCAATAGGCTTGCCGCCGATTGTTGCTTCAGGTGCCTCTAGTTTCATTGCATCCTCGACCTGTGGATCGAACTGCCAGCCAATCGATAGAAAACTGAATCCGTGGCGACATAGAAATCCATCGCCTGGGTTGTCTCTGTCGTCAGGCGTCGCGACCACGACACGGTGAAAGTGGCCGGCAGTGAGTTTGTTACCGCGATTGGGTATCTCTACGAGAAGTCGTCCGTTGCCATCGTCGAGACTTTTAGGCGTGACGAGTGAGAAGTTACTGCTGAATTCCACCAAACCCTGTTCATTAGTAGGTGCTAGTTCAAGGTCCGTAATGTTGGTGTTCGCAGCATGTTTCGGATCCACAGCAAAGGTTACTGTGCCATCGAGTTGCTGGTAGGGCGTGTCGAAGTCTCCGAAGTCCGAGGTATTAGAGATGTCGATTCGCGTGACTGCCATGAAGTGATCCTTCGAACGAAGATCGAAATAGACCATAAATGCGTATGCGGAGCAAATTGCCTGAAATGGCTTTCCAGACTCGAAGTAAGTAATCACTTACGATAAAAGCCTTTAAAACAATTATCTTCCAAATGAATACGTGGTTTGATCTGAATCAAGGAGTTAATTGTAGGTTTTGAAACAATAGGCGCCCGTTGTAAATGAGAATAATTCGCATTTATGATTGATAATCATTCTCGTTTACAATATGATTGATAATCATTCTCATTTACTAATTGGAAGAAATTACGCATGTATTCCCATAGATTAAAGGTTCCTGGTGCAATTGCCCTGTTGCTGGTTGCCACGAGCGTCTGCGCCGTGGAATCAGACTTTATGGTGGAAGTCACCATAGTTGGAGAACGAAACCAAGAAAAACAGATCACCGGTGCCGCGCAATACATTGGTCAGGCGCAGCTTGAAGAGTTTGCCTACACAGACATTCAAAGAATTCTAAGACAGGTGCCCGGGGTGTCGATCCAGGTTGAGGATGGCTATGGTCTACGCCCAAACATCAGCATACGTGGCGTCGCAACGGAAAGAAGCGGCAGGGTCACGCTACTGGAAGACAACATTCTGATCTCACCTGCACCTTACTCTGCACCATCAGCGTACTACTTTCCTACTATTGGCCGAATGCATGCGATTGAAGTTTTAAAAGGTCCCGCGGCGATCACCCAGGGGCCCTATACCATTGGCGGCGCCATGAATATGTTGTCCACCCCGATTCCAGCAATCGCTTCGGGTAACATTGTCGCCGAGGCGGGGCAGGACGCAACCTATCGAGTTCAGGCGGGCTATGGTGCAACGACAGACCGAGGCTTTGGTTTCTTATTCGAGACCCACCAATGGAAGTCTGATGGGTTTCAAAACATTGATCGAAGCGATGGTGGTACTGGTCTCGATATTGAAGACTACACAATAAAGCTCGCATACTCTCCAGAGGGATCCAGACATCGGCTTGAGTTGAAGCTCCAGTACGCAGATCAGAACTCCGACCAGAGTTACCTCGGCCTGACCGATCATGATTTTTCACGGGCTGCTTATCGACGTTACGGATTATCGGCGCTGGATAATATCGACACGTCTCATGAACAGCAGATCCTCAGATATCAATTCGATATCACTGATAAAATTTCACTTTCTGCGATTGCATACAACAACGAACACGAACGCAACTGGTTTAAAACTGAAGGTATTGATTTCGATGGCAGCGAATCTGTAGCGACGATGTCTCGCACCAGCTGGTTCAATGTCATTCAGGCGATAAATGTAGGATCGTCTTTGGGTGGGTTCACGGCGCAGGAACTTCAGGCGTTAATGGATGGCGTAGTTGACACTGCTCCTGGCAGCATACAGCTTCGTTCCAATGCACGGACGTATTTTTCCAGAGGAATCCAGTTCGAATTGGATTGGCTGACTGAAATAGGTAGCACCAGGCACGAGGTCACTATGGGGCTGCGTCTTCATGAAGATGAAGAAGATCGCTTACAGCGCAACAGCAGCTACCATCAGGAAAGTGGTCGGTTGGTCCTGGATGACATCGGACTTATGGGGAATGCGGGCAACCGCATCCAGGAAGCCGAAGCGGTCTCTCTTCATGTTCAAGATCGTATTGAGATTGGTAAGTGGGCGCTTACTCCGGGTCTACGCTATGAAAATATTGACCAGGCGCGTAGCCGATACGAAATCCGTGATGGGCGAACAACTGATCCGGTTTCCCGTGATATCAGTAACATCAGGGACACTCGTCAAAACGATACTAGTGTACTGTTGCCCGGCATTGGTGTTGTCTACGTTTATAACCAAAGTTTGAGTTTCATCGGTGGTGTACACAAAGGGTTTACTGCCCCGAGTAATTCTCCTGGAGTCAGGGAAGAAACAGCAATCAATTGGGAATTGGGATTTCGACATCACACAGCAGGTTTTAGCGGTGAGGTGATTCTGTTTCTCAGTGACTATGACAATCTGTTGGGAGAATGCACAGCCTCATCAGGTTCAGATTGTACTGTAGGTGATGCGTTCAACGGAGATGCTGCCTCTGTCTTTGGCGTTGAGGCGATGCTTTCTGCCGATCTGCTGGAAACCGCTTATCTTTCCGTACCGGTCACGTTTAACTACACCTATATAGATAGTGAGTTTGATACCGACATTGCTGATACCGATTTTTTTGGCGATGTGAGCAAAGGTGATCCCATACCCTATATTCCCGAGCATCAGTTCAGCGTGAATCTGGGTGTCAATGGCAGCAACTGGTCGGTGAATATCAGTGCGAACTATGTCGATGAAGTATGTGTGCGTGCTTCATGTAATGTCCTTGAACGAACGGATAGCTCTTTGACGGTCGACCTGGCAGGTAGCTACGATCTGAGCTCGTCGATGGTAGTCTTCGGTAAGGTGGAGAATCTGCTTGACGAGGACAGCATCATGGGTCGCCACCCCTACGGCGCCAGACCCAATAAAGACCGAACCGCTACAATTGGTGTACGCTTTAGCTTTTAGTCACTCTGTAGGTTCGTATCAGTATGAGAAGTCTCTGGATTAATCTTCACCTTTACGCAGCTGCTTTCATGGCGCCTGCACTACTGCTTGTCGCCATATCAGGTGGCCTTTATCTGATTGGCGTAAAGGGCAGGGTCGTTAATACTGCTGTTGATGTACCTGCGGGGCAGACGCTCGACCAGGAATCTGAAACCCTTGAAGCGGATGTGCGCGAACTATTGTCGAGCGCCGGTATAGACCATGAGTTTGAGTACCTGAAGGTGAGCGGCAATAGCCTCATTACCAGACCTACTTCTCGTGTTCACTATGAGATAACCGTTCTGAATAACTCGACCACGGTTTCCCGCCATGAGCCTGACCTTCAGAAGATGATGATCGAGTTACATAAGGGTCATGGACCATTGATGTTCAAAACCTTTCAAAAGGTTCTGGCAGTAGGTCTTCTGTTTATCGTATTGAGCGGATTGTGGCTCGGACTCTCGTCATCGGGTTTAAGAATGCGAACCCTTGCGACAAGTGCAGCAGGAACGGTGGTATTTTTTGTGTTGGTGCTGCTCGCCTGATCAATCTAACCGACGATGTGATACCCACCGTCGACATAGTGAATCCCGCCGGTCATTCCCTGGGAATTCGGGCTAGCCAAAAAGGCCATAAGCTGGCCCACATCAGTTGGTGTACTGAGTTTTTGTAGTGGCGCCTTTTCCTTTGTAGATTTCAGTAGTCCGGTTAGATCCTGAATCCCTGACGCAGCACGTGTCTCCATGGCGCTCGCGGAGATCGCATGCACACGAATGTTGTCCTCACCGAACTCGTCGGCGACATAACGAACGCAGCATTCCAGTGCTGCTTTCATGGGCCCCATAAAATGGTAGTTGCTCATGACGCGTTGCCCACCGAGGTAGGTCATGGTAATCAAAGATCCCTGCGTCTTCTTCAACAGGGGTTCGCTTAGTCTGGCAACTGACAGGAACGAGTGGCAGGACACCTGCATGGCGAAGTTAAAATCTTCGAGCTCTACCTCTACCAGTCGTGACATGGTCATCGCCTTGGTAGCAGATGCCATGGCGTGTAATACGAAATCGAGTTCACCCCACTCCTGGGTAATTCTCTCGAACAACGCCTCCAGCTCACCTTCCTGAGTGACGTCGAAGGGTAGCAACAGCGAATCATTAACTCCGAGTTCGTCTGCAAGTGGCTGAACGAATACCTTCGCCCTGTCGTTGAGGTAGGTAATTGCCAGGTCCGCACCCTGTTCGCGACAGACGTGAGCACACCCGTAGGCGATACTCTGATCATTCGCGATGCCGATGATAAGACCTTTCTTTCCTTCCAATGGCAGCATCTATTATTCTTCTTGAGTCCTATTGGATGTAAGAGTATTAAAAAATCACCTTAATCACCAGCTGCAAGGTATTGAAAAAGCGTAGTTTTACACCATATAAGAATGCGGTAGAACCCCGAGGACATCGAGATGAGCGAAATAGCCAGAGACGTAACAGATGCAGAATTCCCCACAGCGGTGCTGGAGAGATCAAAAGAGATCCCGGTCGTTATTGATCTATGGGCTCCCTGGTGTGGACCTTGTCGGCAACTCGCTCCTATGCTGGAGAAAATCGCGGCCGAGCGAACAGGAGAGTTTGAGCTCGTTAAGCTTAATATCGACGAGAATCCGGAAGTGGCCAGCATGCTGGGTGCACGCAGTATTCCGCTGGTGGTTGGCTTTCGTGATGGCGCGGTAGCATCCCACTTCCTTGGTGTGCAACAGGAAAGCGCGATCAATGAATTCATCAATTCGATCTTGCTGTCTGAGGCAGACCAACTGGTTACCGACGCGAAAGAGAAGGTTACATCCGGTGACGATAGTGCAGCCGAGCGATTGTTGAACAACGCGCTGGAACTCGACGCCAGGCACGAAGGGGCAAGGGTTACCCTAGCCAGGTTACTCTCGGACGCTGCAAGATATGAAGAGGCATGCGCGGCACTCTCTCCCATTGCAGTAACCGGAGGTGAGGAGGTGACGACGTTGCTGGCTGAAATTCAGCTGAATCTGGCTGGTGATGTGGACTTATTATCGTTGGAAAGTCGGCTGGAAGCAGATGCTGGTGATCTGGAGGCCGCGGTTGCGTTGGGTAAAGCCCTTGGCGCCAAAGGAGAGTATGAACGTGCACTTGAACTGCTGCTCAATGCGGTAAAACAGGATGCTACTTTTCAGGAGGGGGCAGCGAGACAGGCCATGCTGGATATCTTCAATGTTCTTGGTGCCCAGGATCCCGTGACGAAAGACTATCGCGCGCAACTATCCAGTGCTTTATTCTGACAGTGGGGGTTAGAGTAAGCCCTCGAACTCACTTTCCTTAAACCCGACGAGTACCGCGCCACTGGTTTGCACCACGGGCCGCTTGATCAATGTGGGATTATCAAGGAGTAGGGCAACCACGTTGTCCGCTGACAGGTTGTCTTTGGTGTCGTCATCCAGATTGCGCCAGGTAGTACTGCGACAATTGACGAGCGTCTCCCATCCCAGGTCGTTTGTCCATTGGTTAACCATGTCTGCGTTTAAACCATCGACACGAAAGTCGTGGAACTCATAATCTACTTCGTGATTATCGAGCCATCCTCGAGCCTTCTTCACGGTGTCACAATTTTTGATTCCGTAAACGGTTAGCATCCGTTTCGCTCCTCTGGATTTCTTCTTCGATCATATCATGGCAATCTGTGCGCACTTGATCATTCGCCGCGAAAATGGGCACCATGACATGGCTTACGTTAACCACAAATTCGGCAGGACCTACTACACCAGGAAGGGCCGTAACCGGTCGATACCGATCGTCTATTTGCATGGTGGCCCGGGCGGCGTTCACAAACCAGATATGCCACAGTTTCAACTTGCAACTGAGCGTCAGGTGTATGCCTATACCCAGGTAGGCAGCGGCAAGAGTTCACCAACGCTAAAGAAGTACTGGAACGTGAAAACCTTTGTGCAGGAACTGGATATTCTTATTGATGCCTGGGGACTCGATAGATTTCACCTGATGGGTGGTTCCTGGGGCACGACGTTAGCGCTTGAATATTACCTTCGTCGGAGGGGTAAAAGTGTTGAGTCACTGATTTTTCAGTCGCCACTGTTTAGCTCAAAGGACTGGAAACGGGATGGTCGCAGACTGATCAAGGGATTACCCAAAAAGACACAGAAGATCATCAACACCTGTCATGAGATTGGTGCGACGGACTCAACAGTCTACGAAGAAGCCATGTTCGATTATTACCTGAAATACGTGATGCGCAACAAAACCAAGCTGAAAAAATCGATGGGTACCAAAAATCCTACGGGCAGTAAGATCTATGCGCATATGTGGGGTCCCAGCGAGTTTGAACCGACGGGAACACTAAAGAACTACGACCGGGTCTCGGACCTTTCACGCATTAAGGTGCCAACGCTAATTATTTGTGGTGAGCATGACGAAGCGACGCCGGAAACCGGTATTCGCTATGCCAACAAGATTAAGGGGTGCGCTTTCTCAGAGATAAAAAACGCCAGCCACTCTATTTGGGTAGAGCGGCCGGCGCGTATCAGGCGGGTTATTAACGACTTTCTAAATCAGACCGAGCATCTATGACAGTTCGGCGACCTTGTTCTTCTCGATAAGATCGTAATCGACATGTACCCCTAACCCTGGTTCGTTATAGGCGTAAACATAACCCTCGGAGTCTGGCTCGACCTCGTTGAGTACAGCATGTTTCTGTACTTCCCCAGGTAACAAGACTTCGAACATCTGGGTGTTTTTCAGGGCCATGATCATGTGCAGATTGGCGATGTTGTTCACTGAATTGCTACCGTGATGAATTTCGTAATTCATCTGGAATGTCTCTGCGACGTGGGCTGTCTTCATGCAGGAAGTGATGCCACCTTTAATCCAGGGGTCGCCGCGCAAATAGTCCGTTGCCTGTTCCATCACCCAGGGCGCATAGGACAGAGGTCCAGCGGACGGTAGTTCGGTCGCCATGATGGGGATGTGTAGCAGGTTCTTCAGCTTCTTATAACCATAAAGGTCGTCATTAGGCAGGGGATCTTCATACCAGTAGAAGCCCATATCCTGAATGGCAATGCCGACGCGCAGTGCATCCGGGTAGTCATAGGCCCAGGTGGAATCCAGCATGATGCGATAATCATCACCCACGCCTTTTCTTACTGCCTCGCAAATCCGAATGTCTTCCTCGGCAATGCCAGGAGGATGGATCTTGTAGGCTGCCCATCCCGCTTCTTTGTATTTAATCGCTTCCTCAGCGTAGTGTGCCGGGGACTCCAACACGGCAGAACTCGCGTAGGCTGGAATCTTGTCTCGATAGGTGCCGAGAAGTTTGTGTACGGGAAGATTCGCTGCCTTGCCGGCGAGGTCCCATAGCGCCACATCAATAGCGCCGACCAGATTGAGCTTGCCGCCGAGGCGTCTGTAGTTGTTTTGCCAGATTCGCTCCCGGTCAAACGGGTCCTGACCGACTAGTGTCGGTTTGATGACCTTGACGACAAAGGGACCGTCCTGGGCGGCGGAGCCAAAAGAGGAACCAATAAAGGACTCGCCTACAATGCCCTCGTCGGTTGAAATCCGCACCAAACCCATTTGCGACGAGCGGGTCGCGGTGCTGGTAACAGTTTTGGTATAGCGGGTCGCAGGAATATCCCTCCACTCCCACATTGTTACGGTGACATCGGTGATTTTCATTGCAAATCCTAGTGTGAAAATGGGCGACAGTATACCTGACCGGCGACTGCGGTAAACATGGGTCCATATACAGCCACCCGGCAGGGTCAATCCGACGTTCGTTAACAGGCGTTCGTAGCCTGGCAATATGATATGTTTGCGAGGTTAAAGAACTAAATAGAGGGAGCATTATGGAGATCAAAGTTTTCGACTGGATCCAGGCACACGCCAACCAGACACCAGACAACGTCGCCGTGGTAGATCAATACAGCGGGCGATCATTTACCTACAAGCAGATGAATCATCGCATCGCTTTGATGACGGACTATCTGGCGAGCGTCCAGGGTGTTGGGAAAGGTGACCGGGTGGCGGTGTTGTCCTTCAACAATCCTGAGATGCTGGAAATTCTATTCGCCTGTACGCACCTCGGCGCGATTTTTGTGCCGCTTAATCTCCGCCTCACAGTACCGGAACTGGAATACATCGTTAAAGACTGCGCACCCAGAGTGCTGTTTGCGGACTTTGAGCTCGCTGAAGCCGCACAGCAGGTGGCGCTTCTCGCGGTTGTAGGGGAAGTGATCGTCACTAACTCCGATGGCAGCGACAGTCCCTATGAGCAGGCGATGGCGGCAGCGACACCGTGGTACGATTCGGTGGATCTGGTTCTCGATGACCCCTCTACCATCATGTATACCTCTGGCACGACGGGTCACCCGAAAGGCGCAATCATCTCTCACTCGATGGCGCTGTTTAACGCGGTCAATATGATGACCGCGAAGATTACCTCCGAGTCTGTGAACTACACCTTTATGCCGCTATTCCACACGGGTGGTTTGAATGTCTTCACGCTGCCCATACTGCATGCGGGCGGTAAGGTGATTCTGGCCCGGGCGTTTGATCCTGGCGCGGTCCTAGCCACTATCAACGACCAGACCCAGGGTGTAACCCACCTGCTGGCGGTGCCGGCAATGTTGCTTTTCATGGCGCAACATCCGGACTTCAAAAACACGGACTTTTCCGGAATCGACTGTGGATTTGTCGGGGGTGCGCCGGTACCCGTACCGACATTAAAGGTCTGGCAAGAAGCGGGCTGCAACATCCAACAGGGGTTTGGTATGACAGAAACAGGACCGTCATGCCTCGCACTGACTGCGGAAGATGCGTCACGCAAGATCGGCTCCACAGGCAAACCGGTGATCCATATTGATGTGCGTATAGTGGATGAACATGGCAAAGATGTAGCGAGGGGCGAGATGGGTGAACTCTGGGTTAAGGGACCCAGCATTATCACTGGATACTGGAACAAACCGGAAGCGAACGAAGCCAGTTTTACCGACGGTTGGTTGCATACTGGTGACGCCGCACGCCAGGATGAAGATGGCTACTACTATATTGTCGATCGCACCAAGGACATGTATATCTCCGGAGGAGAGAACGTATACCCTGCGGAAGTGGAAGATGTGATTTACCAGATTGAAGGTGTCGCGGAAGCTGCAGTGATTGGCGTCGCCGACGAACAATGGGGTGAGACGGGGAAAGCCATCACGGTGATCAATGAAGGTTCCAACCTGACTGAGGATGCGATCTTGTCGTACTGTTCAGAACGCCTGGCGAAATTCAAACTACCAAAAAGCGTCGTTTTCACTGATGTCTTGCCGAGAAACGCGACGGGTAAGGTGCTCAAGACCCGGTTGCGCGAACAGTTTGGAGACTAGCGGTCGAGGGGTAATTGGTCGAGGTGGGTTAGCCGGGTTGGAGTAGCGTCATGCAGATACGGGAAAAATTCTTTCAATCCAATTTTGGATTCCTGATGGCGGCGACCGGTTTTGCGGTCGGGTTGGGGAACATATGGCGCTTTCCTTATGTAACGGGCGAAAACGGCGGTGCCGCGTTTGTACTGGTATACATCATTTGCGCCTTATGTATTGGTATCCCCATTCTGATTGCCGAGATCATGATTGGCCGGCGCGGACAGGCGAGTCCACCAGACTCGATGCAGCAAGTTGCCGTAGAAGAGGGTGCTAACAAGGCATGGAGCGGTGTAGGGAGTCTTAATCTCGCGACAGCCTTTCTTATCCAGGCAACCTATTGTGTCGTGGCGGGCTGGGTGCTGTGGTATCTCTTCAAAGCGATTGTCACCGGATTCGCGGGTGTGGATGCCGAGAATGCAGCGGCAGACTTTAGCGCTGTGCTGGGTAATGTCCCGGGGCTCCTGTTCTGGACCTTTTTAAGCCTCGCCCTCACGGGCACCATAGTTTACTTTGGTGTAAACAAGGGAATTGAGCGCTCGGTACGTGTGCTCATGCCAACGCTGTTTGTATTGATGGTGTGCCTTGTTAACTACAACATTGTTGCCGGCGGTTTCGATCGCGCCATCACTTACCTGTTTACACCTGATTTCAGCAAGATAAGCCCACCGATGGTTCTGGCTGCGATCGGGCAGGCCTTTTTCTCGATTGGTGTGGCGATGGCGGGCATGATGATATTCGGGGCCTATTTACCAAAGTCGTTCTCAATCCCAAGAGCGGCACTGATCATCATAGTGATCGATACGACGGTTGCCTTACTTGCCGGTCTTATGATTTTCCCCATCGTGTTTCGATTTGGTCTCGATCCGGCAGGGGGCACCGGGCTTATCTTTCAAACGCTGCCCGTTGCCTTTGCGCAAATGCCGGGAGGTCACTCGGTGGCTATCGCGTTTTTTCTGCTGCTGTCAATGGCGGCAGTGACTTCCATGGTGGGGTTGGTAGAGCCGCTCGTGGCAAGAGCGGAAGAGCGCTGGAACATAACCCGGCACAAGGCAACGATCGCGGTATTGGCAGCGATCGCGGCGCTTGCCATTTTCAGCGTGCTTTCATACAACCTGATTGGTGACTACAAGGTGCTGGGGTTTGACCTTAACGGCATCCTCGACTTCACGTCGAATCAGATCACGCTCCCTGTTGGCGGACTGCTAATTGCGATCTTTGCCGGTTGGGTCATCAAGCGCAGCTCTTCAGAGGAAGAACTGCAAATGGGCGGCTTCTTTAGCGCATGGTACGTGTTGATTCGTTATCTTGTGCCAGTTGCCATCGTTATCGTGCTACTGACCGGATTGCTCTGAACCAGAACCAGGCCCTGAGCTATCCTTGATAATGTCATCAAGGCCGAGGTTCTTGACCCAGCCATCGTAGCGCGCAACGTTAGCCGGCAGAATAATCCTGCTCTGCTCTAGTGAGCTCATCGTATCAATATATTTTTCGCTCACCTGCATCTTTAGCGCATCACCACCACCGGCGGATTTAAACACGGTCGCGATTTTCTCGATGGATTCTGCCGATGCAGTGGCAATAGCAAGAATCTCTTCAGCCTTACCTTCGGCTTCGTTGATACGTCGCTGCATTTCACCCTCTGAGCGATTGATAACTTCAGTTTTTAATCCTTCGGAACGGTTGATGCGGCTCTGTTTGTCGCCCTCACTTGAGGCCATGATGGCGCGTCGTTCGCGTTCGGCGCGCACCTGTTTCTCCATGGCGGTGCGCACTGTCTCTGGTGGTGAAATGTTTTTGATTTCGTAACGATGAACCCGGATCCCCCAGGTGTTACCTGCCTCGTCCAGCACCTCTACCACCTTGGCGCTAATGACGTCCCGTTCTTCAAAGGTTCGATCAAGGTCCAGTGTTCCAATGACTGATCGGGTTGTGGTCTTGGCGAGCTGCACAGCGGCGAATCGGTAATCGGTAATGCCATAGCTGGCTTTTACCGGATCCGTAACGGACATATAGATAACGCCATCCACGGTGACCTGTACTTCATCCCCCGTAAAACACTCTTGTGGAGGAACGTCGATAGCTTCTTCGCGCAGATCCTGGATGAACGTTACCTTGTCGATAAAGGGCAGCAGTGCGTGGAACCCTGCATCGAGTGTCTTGTGGTACTTTCCTAGTCTTTCAACGATGTGTGCAGTCTGTGTGGATACGAGTCGAATAGACTGAAAGAACTTAACAACGGCCACCAGGAAGATGACAGCCCAGATGGCGAGTACGATGTAATCCATCATGAGTTGTTCCCTCCTTTGGATGGATCATTTATCGATTGTGCCACCTGATCCATTCCGGCGAAGAAACTCTGCATGTGCGCCATCTCGTTGGGCACCAGTGAAACCTCTGCGTTCTCAAAGAGCGTCGCCAGCCTGGTGACGTACTGTTCTACCAGGCGAAGGTTCATTGCTTCCTGCCCACCAGGTTTGCCAATTGCTTCGGCGACCAGACGGCTGCCAGTGGCAGTAGCCTCTGCCAGTATGGAAATTTCGCCGGCACGACCTTTTGCTTCATTGATACGCCGTTGTCGCTCACCTTCAGAAAGGTTAATGGCTTCCTGTCTCTCACCTTCCGACAGGTTGATCGTTGAGTCCCGCTCTGCATTGGCAAGCGTGATGTCCGCACGTTTGGTACGTTCCGCTTCCATCTGTTTTTCCAGGGTTTCGATCACGTTATGTGATGGAATAATGTTCATCACCTCATAGCGCAGCACTTTGATACCCCAGGGCTCCGACGCATGATCGATCTCGGTCACGATGGTCTCGTTGAGTCGTTCCCGTTCGGAAAAAGTCTCGCTTAGCCTCAGCTTGCCGACTTCAGATCGCACCGTGGTTTGCGCGAGATTAATAGCGGCGACCAGATAGTCTTCGATGCCGTAACTCGCCTTGTAGGGATCCATCACCTTAATGTAGAGCAGGCCATCGACATCGACCTGAATATTGTCACGGGTGATGCAGCTCTGGTGTGGAATGTTGAGGCACTGCTCCCGGGTTTCGTGTTTGTAGGCGACGCGGTCGACGAAGGGAATCAGAAAGTGCAGACCTGGTTCCAGTACGGCGCGGAATTTCCCAAGACGTTCAATCACGCCAACCGAGCGCATCGGAACGATGAGAATCAGGTGGTAGATGATAAACCCGAGGAAAAGTATAAAGAACGTAATGTATGCCAGCATGGTGACTTCTCCTTATGTGGTCAGGCACCTATTTGAGGTGTTTCTCCATTGGGTCAGCTGCTGTGACCAAAAGACTGATGTTTTCCCGTGAAACGATGCGGGCCGTGCTACCGGCTGGAATTTCTTCACCTTCACCGAGTGCGCGCCAGGTGGTGCCGTTGAATTTCACGGCTCCTGCCTTATCAGCAGGACCGATGGTTTCTATCACTTCAACGAGTTCGTCCACTTCGTCGATTATCTCCTCGGTATTTGCGACCGTGGAATCTCCCTCCACGAATCGGCTGACCAACGCGCGCAGCGCAATGATCAGTGCGAGTGACGAAATAAAGAACAGGATGAGTGCACTCATCCAGGTGGTGACCAGTCCGAAGTAGACCGCCGCTGCGACGATGACGCAGGCAGCACCAAGGAAAAACACGATCCCGCCCGGAATGATCAGCTCCGAGAGCATTAACAATGCACCAATAATGAGCCAGCCGAGGGGATTTAGTAAAAAGTCCATATCAACGATTTGACCTCTATTGACATAATATGTCAAGTGCCCGTTTTTAGTGCGCCCTAGTAGTCGATGGCCGTGTTCTCGAAAATGAAGCCGTCTTCCGGCATCAGGAGGCGATGTCTTGCACCCTCGGTATCTGGATTGCCATCAGCATAGCCTGCGTCTCCTTCCCACATCGCTACATTCACCCCATTGCTGGTCGTCGCAAGATGGGTCTCGTAGACGCGATGGGGGTTAGCGCTGAATTTTGCCAGGATGTCGGTCGAGTTATCGTAGAGCGACAGGTGGTGGAGTGTGACCCAGGTAGGTGCAACCAGATCTATCTCGCCCTTGGCATGGCGTTCCAGTGCCGTTGCCGGCTTAATCCATGCATGGTCCTGTATTTCATGGCCATCAACGCTGATCGCTTCGTGTTCATCGATTGATGTCGCAAAAAACCAGGTTGCGTAACGCACCGCTCTGATGGCGGGCGGTGTCCAGTGCGCAAACCATACAAACTCGTCTGGTTGCACAGTGATGCTCGCTTCTTCCATGGTCTCCCGCGCTGCAGCACTGCGTGCAGCTTTATTAATATCGCCATCGGCGGGATGATCCTCGGGGTCAATTCTTCCACCCGGGAATACCCACATGCCACCGAAATGGACCTTTGACGTGCGATGCAGCATGAGTACTTCGGTGCCTTCGCTACCGTCCTTTAGCAGCACGACCGTAGCCGCGGGAATTGCCGGTTTGGCTTCATCTTTGGATACCGTTTCACCGTAGAAATCGTTACGATGTTTACCGCCTGCCATGCTGATACCTGAATATTTGAGAGTCATCCATGTTGCCTTCTGTAGGGGAATATATCCAGTTAAATGTTGACATCAACCGGGTTGCTAGCGGCATACTCCGAAGATAACCAAAGAGGAATAATCATGGCGCTTACTTTTGAACACATTCATCTCATCAGTGCGGACGCAGATGCTGCAGCTCAATGGTATGTCGATAAACTGGGCGCCGAAATCGTTCGCAAGTCGGAAGTGCGTGGCGCATCGCAGATAAATGTAAATCTCGGCGGTGCGACGTTGTTAGTACGTTCCCAAAGGGCGGGGGAAGCACCGCAATCTACCAATACCATGCAACACTTTGAAGACTACTCGAGTCACAACGAGTGGGGCGTGGATCACTTCGGTTTGGTCTACGACGGCGATCTCCGCGCTTACGCGGAAGACCTTAAAGCCAAAGGCGTTACCTTTTTAGTAGAGCCTTATGACTTTTTGCCGGGCGCAGTCATCAGCTATGTGGCGGCCCCGGATAACGTCAGTATTGAAATCGTGCAGGGTCAGGGCTAGTTACTTTCCTGCCCGGTCAGGATCAGAGACTTTCCTATCACCAGAAATAGAAAGGCTGAAAAACCACCGGCAGAAAGCAGTATTGTGATCACCATGATCTGATAGCGCGCTGCAATAAATGGGTCCACTCCAGCGAGAATCTGACCGGTCATCATTCCAGGCAGCGACACCAGACCAACAGCGAACAGGGTGTTGATGCTTGGTATCAGTGCGGCATTGAACGCAGTGGACCTTGCTTCAGCGTAGGGCACGTTGCGCCGTAATTCAGACGTTAGTCTTTCAGCTGCCAGACTCACGCAATTCATTGATGTCGAAAAGATCATCCCTCCAAGAGGAATAACAACCTGGGGTGTATGCCAGTCAGGTAAATCAAGTACCAGTTGCGTCACCATAAACAACGTTAGCCCACCTGCGATGACGATAGAAAATAGGGTAAGCCCTAACAGGCGTGTACGCTGTTCTGGAACGTTACCCAATGCAATCCAGCTCGCCGCACTTACCATAACGATCAACACACCGAGAATAATGCCACCGTGATCTGCGTCGAAGATAAAGGTTAGAAAATAGCCGATCAGTAATAGCTGTATCAGCATGCGCGAGACACCATAGAGCGCATGCAGCGCATCCAGTGACCAGAAGTAAAAGATGATCAAGAGGCCCGCAACCGGTATGAACGTGATCGCGAGATTAATCAGCGGGATGATTTCAGGCGACATTGGCAGTCCTCCAGTGGTTTGAGCATACCAACAAATGCTCTATGCTGATGTCGAATATTAGAAGAGGGAGGTCAGAACTTTGGAGTACGGCCAGGCAACGTTAGATCTTGTAGCGTCAATTATGGAAGACGGTGTTGAGCATGTGGCGATATTCATGCGTCACTCGGCGAGAACCTACATCCCAGGGCTTCGGGATTTCGAAAATGAGCTCACGGACGAAGGTAGGGAGTTAGCTGGTCAGCTTGGTGTGGCGCTGCCCAAGGAAGCTACTGTGCGGGGCTATAGTAGTCCTGTAAACCGGTGTGTCGAGACCGCCAATCTCATCCTTGGAGGTCATATCGACGGCGGCGGCGAGATTACCAGGCGACGTCAGATTGAGGGCCTCGGGAATGCCCATATTCTTGATTTCAACAAACTCGCGAGACTGGTGGAAGAGGTTGGTATGGACGGGCTTTACGGTCGATGGTTCGATGACCTTGTACCCAGAGATATGCTCTTACCATCAAAAGCGCTGGCAACAATTACCGCCCACATTGTAAAGGACAAACTGCAGCGCCCCCTGGGAGGACCACAACTGGATATTCTTGTATCCCACGACATGAATATTTATCCGATGCGCCACCATCTTCTAGGTCAAACCATTGAGGATCACGGTTCGGTGGAATATCTGGACGCCATCGCTTTTTTTGAGCGAGATGGCGAGGTATTCCTGCAGAGCCATCACGGGGATGCCCAATCTTTAGCGCTAGAGGATTGACGTATTCTTGACTCCCTAGGGGCCGTTCGGTTTAATAGCCGCCTCTTGAATGAGACCTCAGAAGTAACCCTTCAAAAGGCCAGATAGCTCAGTCGGTAGAGCAGGGGATTGAAAATCCCCGTGTCGGTAGTTCGATTCTACCTCTGGCCACCAACTTCACTGCGTTTCCTGCGGCTCTTAACGCTCCTTTGACCAACTATGTAGATTTTTGCGCGGGTGTAAAACTCGGAAATCCTCGCGACCTGGTACGAAGGACACGTAACCTGCACTCATGGAGAAATAATCGGGCTTTACCGATTCTCTACCAGTGAAGTGTCCGTTTATGATGCCGAAGCGGACACGATTGGTTTAGAAATATGATTAGAGGAAAGACAGCAAACGGCCAATAGGAGACTTTTGCATGCGAGGTAATCAAAGTAGATAGCGCAAGAACCGAGAAACGTTTGCAGAGACGATGCACTATATCACGCACGATGGGTTGGTTAGATGGGGTGTACCCCTTAAGGCAAAATCAATCACATAATTTGATTCAGAGCATCTGCATTATCGCGATGTCAGAATATTGCCGCTAATCGGGCGCGATAACTCGCTAGAAACATTCTTAGGACTAGATAATCACAAATTTTACGATATGAGAGTATGGTGGTCTAAGAATTCAATGAGTCTCGACTGATCTTGATATGACACTACCTTTTAGAATTCAGTCTTCCCATATCGCTCTACTTTTCGCGTTTAGCCTGTCGCACAGGTTGTGCGACTGTCGTGAAGGGCACTTCCCAAGGAATAATGATCTCCTCGGATCCTACGGGCGCAGAAGTGGCAGTCGACGGGATGAGCCGTGGGCGAAAACCCATTGATGTAGCAATGAAAAGAAAACGAGACCACCTGGTCTCAATATCCCTGGATGGATATGAGACTAGAACTATTCCAGTGATTAAAGACGTGGGGGGCGCTGTCTGGGGCAATGTTCTTATGGGAGGCCTGATTGGTTGGGGGGTAGACGCGACCAGCGGAGCTCAATACAACCTAAACCCACCCACTATTCATGTAAAACTCACCAAGTCGAACTCATTAACAAGCTCAGAAAACTCCTCTCTCTCATCGTCAAACTTTGTGAGCGAACTAAACGTTTTAGATGACCTGAAGGATCGTGGTAAGTTGACTGATGACGAATATGTGAAGCTGCGATTTGCGCTGTTCAAAAAGTACTACCCGGAAGCTGAACTTAATGAAACGAGTGAATAGGGAAGGTAAATCATGAAACAAAAACCAATGAATAATTTACTTATAGTCGGTTGTCTAGCGTTGGTTCTTTCAGGCTGTGCAGCCACTCGAAGTTCCTCCAAAGTGAATGCCAATGAAAGAGTAACAAGTACCGAAGCGGTCCAACCAACTCTCGTATCAGAGATTATCATGACTGAGCACGATATCCTTGATAGAGAGTATGAAGTACTCGGGGATATCAAGGCTTTTGTAAGCAAAACAACCATTTTTAACAAAGACCCAACCAATGAGATGGTCGCGAATAAACGGCGAAGCTTGGAGCTGACGCAGTCATACTAGTGAGATATGGGACGGTTGGGATATCAGCAATGAGTTGGGGGAAATTGGATGGAGACGGAAGGGCGATTAAATTTGTTGATTAGGTATTCTATTGTTCTGTTCCTATTACAGTTCCTGACCTCATGTACCCAAAGCGCTTTGGAATTGCCAGAGGACTATGGTTCGATTCACTCAAAACAACTGGATGATTCCAACTTCCAACCAGCTGATCTAGCGCTTTCCTGTGCCCAGATTAACGAAGACAAAAATGCCTTGAGGGATCAGAGAACAGCTATAAGAAACAATATCGTTACTTCGCGAGATGGTGATCAGATTGTAGGTTTCATAGCCTCTGTTGCATTTCCTCCTTTGTGGCTCGCGGTAGATAATCAATCTGACAAGAAGAGCCAGATAAAATTTGTAGAAATGCGCTTGGATTCCTTGAATCAGCTCGTGAGGTTTAAGAGTTGTTTTGAAGCTAGTGATTTTACCTCAAGCATTTCAGAGTTTGAGAGAGACCTAAGTGAGCTAACAGATCTAAAAAGTCAGAATGTGATTACCGAAGAAGAATATACAAAACTTCGGCGAGCTGTCTTTGAGAGATACTATCCAGATGGGTTCTAGACTCAGTGCCAGCACACGGTGATCTGCTTGAATATGTGGATGTCTAGCACGCAGTGAAAAGTCGACGGGCGTAGAACCTGTCCTTCGTCCTTAATGGAAAGAGTCTATACTTCACCCATCTGGTACACACCGGTTGAGGAATAGGGAAGGTTGTGACAGAGGCAACAATATGCGTCGTGGGGGCCAGCGGTCTGGTCGGTTCGAACATCACCAAAGCAGCGCTTGCCCGCGGTTACACCGTTAGAGGTACGTTCAGAGATGTTACCGACCCGACGAAAGCGCCCTATCTGCTGGCGCTCCCAGAAGGGGAGCACCTCGAACTATTCTCTGCTGACATGGCGAATCCTGGCGCGTTTGATCCCTTGCTGGAGAATATCGACTGCGTGTTCATCGCGAGCCTGATTCCCACCTATTTCGGCCCGGCAGGTAAGCCTGCGCGCGAGATGGAAGATGAGCAGGGTTACCAAGAGATTGTCCGACCGACTTTGGATGGCTGTCTAAACATCCTGGAGTCGGCGCACGGCGCGGGTGTTAAAGACGTTGTCATCTGCAGTAGTACCAGTAGTACAAATCCAATACCCTCGGTACCAAACAAGAATGAAGTTGATCACTGGTCTAACGAGCAGGAACAATACAGCGTAAAAAAGTACACGTCTGCAGCAAAAACCGTGATGGAAAAGGCCGCGATTCAGTTCACAGCTGATCGTGACATGCGCCTGTCGATCCTGCTGCCAACCCTTATGTTGGGCCCGGCAATTATTCCTGAGCATGCTAATCGCGGCTTCATGAAGTCATTGGCGAATATGGTCGCGGGTGAACCGCCGTCTCATCAGAAGATCCCAAACGACTCTAATTCCATGATTCATGTCGACGACCTAGCGAATCTTTTTCTTGCCGCCTATGAGAATCCAAAGGCTAAAGGACGTTACTTCGGTGTCTATGACTCCTGGCCATGGCAAAGGATCTACGCAGCAATAGCGGAACTACTACCGGACGCACCAATGCCCGAACCATTACGGGAGCCCATGATCGATGCGACCAGTTTTGATTTTACCAGACGAGACAGTCTTGGCGTGCCACTTCGCGATATCCCGACGATTCTGAAGGACACTATTAGCTGGTTGCAGGCGACTGGGCAGCGGCTCAGGATTAACTGATGTCAGCCCAATTCCTCTTGGTCTGGTTCGCGTATACCGGGCCATTCGCGCCAGATATCCGTATAGGCATCGCGGCCAATTTCTTTGCAATCTATGTGGAGCAGGCGAAAGATGGCCGCGTAGCGCACGTGCGGTGAAGTATTGGGCGCGGCATTGTGTACTAGTTGGTGGTGTGTGATCACGACGTCGCCGGGTTGGCCCTGTAACATGATGGGTTCTTCGGGGTACTCTAAACGGGGCATGCCATTTTCCAAAACCTCGTGCCCATGTTCTTTGAAATAATCCTCGAATAAAGTATGGGTGCGCGGCCAGACGGTGAAATTGCCACTATAGTCGGCGCTGAGCTGGGATAGCAGACAGACGACCAGACCCGTGAAACCACGACTGTAATTGCCTATGGCGCTACCATTGAGGCCGGAGCCGAGGCCGTCAAGGTGGCCATCGAGCGGGCCGGGGTCGCTCGTGGGGTCCATCGGAAAACGCAGGGCAATTTGTCCGGCCCCGGTCTTTTCTACATTGCCTTCGCCCAGCAGCGACTCAGCAATGGCATAGACAGGCGAATGGTTAAAGAGATCGGTGATGGCGCGCGCTTCTTGCACCTCGTTGCAAAAGGACTGAGCGTACAGGCGCGGCAGGTCATCTTTACTCATGCCCTCGGAACCGAGGCTGTGATTGATGGAGCGCAGTGCTTCGTCTACCATTTTTTGTGACAGGGCACCGGGGATAACGATATAACCCTGTTCGCGGAAAAAGGTCTTTTGCTGTCGAGAAAGTTGCATGAACGTAGTTTAACTCCTGGCTTCGAGAATCTCCCATTCTTCCATTAATGTCACGATCTGGTTTTCAAGTGCGGCTGCCCTGTCGTAGGTAGCTGCTTGTTGCTCACGTGATTGTTCAAAGAAGCTGGGTTCTCCCATCTGTTGATTGACCTCTGCCAGTTCCTGCTCGGTTTTTTCTATACGGGTAGTGAGCTTGTCCAGGTCTCGAAGTTGCTTTTGTTCGGTCGCTTTTTGCTTTTTGCGTTCCTGGTGCGTAGACGTGCTGCTTTTTTGAGTATTGGAGTCGCTGACTTGCTTGCTGGTTTCGCTTCTGGCCCAGTCTGAATATCCACCGACGTATTCCTGAACCTTACCGTTACCTTCAAAAACCAGAAGGCTGGATACCACGTTATCCATAAAAGTTCGGTCGTGGCTTACCAGCAGTACGGTGCCGTCGTATCCAACCAGCAGCTCTTCAAGGAGTTCAAGGCTTTCAATATCCAGGTCGTTGGTGGGCTCATCCAGTATCAGGAAGTTGGCGGGCACGGCGAATAGTTTGGCCAGCAGTAACCGGTTCTGTTCGCCGCCGGACAATGTACGAATGGGCGCGCGTGCCTGGTCGGGGTTGAACATGAAATTGTTCAGGTAAGTCACCACGTGTATGTCTTTGCCATTTACAGCAATATAGTCCCGACCCTCGGCGATGAAGTCGTGGACACTTCTTTGTTGGTCGAGTTGTTCACGAATCTGATCGAAGTAGGCAACCTGTAATTTGGTGCCGGTTTTGAGGCTGCCGGTGTCCGCCGGGAGTTCTTCCAGCAGCAGTTTCAATAACGTCGATTTGCCGCATCCATTGGGGCCAAGCACGCCGATCCGGTCACCGCGCTGGATGATGAGATCCAGGTCCTTGATGAGCAGTTTGCCATCAATGGACTTCCCAAGGCGGGTCGCTTCTTTCACGATCTTGCCAGAGCTTATCCCACTATCGACCTGTAGCTTTAGCTCCTTCATGGACAAACGCTTGTTGCGTTCCGCCCGGAGTGCCTGCAATGCACGTACACGGCCCTCATTTTTGGTGCGCCTGGCTTTGATCCCCTGGCGAATCCAGGTTTCTTCGATTTTAAGTTTATCGTCGAATTGTTTGTTGTGCTCGAGTTCTGTTTCTCGCGCTTTGTCACGGCGTTCGATGAAAGTCGTGTAGTCGCAGTTATATCGGGTGACCCTGCCGCGGTCTATCTCCACAAGCGCAGTAGCGACAGATTGCATCAGCTGACGATCGTGGCTGACAAACAGGACGGTACCCGGGAAATCCAACAGCAGTGATTCCAGCCATTCGATTCCCTCAAGATCCAGATGGTTGGTCGGTTCGTCCAGTATCCAGACGTCGGGTTCGACGACCATCGATTGAGCGATAGCGACTCTTTTTAGCCAACCACCTGACAGGCTTGAAAGGGGTGCCTCGGGATCCAGGCTTAAGCGGTGGAGCGTTGCTTCAATGCGATGGCTGATATTCCAGCCGTCGGCGTGATCGAGTGCTGCCTGGAGTTGCGCCAGACGGTCTGTGTCCAGTGAATCATCCTGGGTCAAATGGTGATACTCGGTTAACTGCTTACCCAATTCATCAAAGACACCAGAGACGGCGTCGAAAACATTGATGTCGGTGCGTGCCGGTAGGTCCTGACTCAGTGTCGAAAACTTCAGGTTGTCTGCGCGCCAAAGACTACCGTCATCGGCGATGACGTTGCCACTGATTAGTCCGAGCAGGGTAGATTTTCCTGCACCATTTCTGCCGGCCAGGGCAATGCGTTCACCGCGTTCTATGGAGAGTTCAATCTGGTCCAGTACCTTGTCGGTGCCGTAGGCAATAGACAGGTTTGTGAGGGTAGCGATTGGCACAGCGTGAGTTTAGCGCCGTATCGGCGTTGTCGCATCAATGCTTTTTCTCCAGAATGGAGTCGAGGACAAGACCTAGTCTACCGGGTAGTCACTGCCCAGCTTGCTTATCACCCTATTAAAGATACCAACACCTTCATCAGGATCTTTATCTGCTGCATGTTCTTGTAAATCAGCCTTAACCTGCCCGTAGTCTTCCCAGGCTAGAGAAGATGCGTAACACTGCAACTGATGAAGCACTTTCACAAGCGTTCTAAAGCGTCCTTCCCTTGTCGCCTTCCGCAAGCCATTCAGGTAACTTTCCCTGTGGACTATAGGGACAATGATTTTGAATTCCCCATGAGATGTGAGCTCAGCATTCATCATGATTCTGGAAATCCGCCCATTGCCGTCATCGAATGGATGACATTCAGTCACGAGAAAATGAATAAACAAGGCACGTTGCATTCCGGTGGGAAGCGATCGATAGATTTCAAACCCTTGTACGAGAGTCCCTTCGACTAGTTCCGGTGAAACAAATTCAGTCCCACCAGCTCTATTAGATCTCTCTTTGAATTCACCAGGCTGTTTGTCAGGTCTCTCTGCTAACAACAAACCGTGTCTTAGTTTCAAAATATCGATTAGTTCTGCTGAAGAGTCGGGTAGCGTATTCATCTCTGTCAAATCACTAGAAATCTCCATGTGTGCTAGAACATCGTGGCTGTCTTGAGGCCTTTGGGGAATTATTCTGCTCGCGAATACAATTTCTTCTGCTTCCCCAATAGTGAATTCATGCTTAAAGGTGGGAATTGGCAGGATGATTTCAGTGGTGTCGTCCATCGCTCGCCGCATCAAGAAGGTGAGCGCCTGTTGCTCACGCTGGACCCGATCTTCTCAGCCTGACAAGTGAATCGGGTAATTCAAGAAGCGATCTTTACAGAGTCACCAGCCTTTTTACGATGAATTTAAAAAGTTTCCGGTTTATTAATCGTGCTTTCACTTCTCGACCGTAGACTTCTCGACGTTGAACACCTGTTTAACGGAACTGAACTATTTGGAGTCGAGAAAGATGCAATTAATAAGAAAAAAGTTTGCAAAAGTGACACTTATTGTGACTGCGGTGCTTGCACTCAGTGCATGTGAAGACGGAAACGATGGGGCCCCGGGTCCTGCTGGCCCGACCGGAGCCGAGGGCGCTCAGGGTGCTGACGGTACTCAAGGACCTGCGGGCGATGACGGTGCTCAGGGGGCAACCGGCCCTGCGGGTGCGGATGGCGATGTATTTGGTCAGGGTGCAATTAGACAACAGGGTCTAACCCGGTTGGCAACCGTACCCCAGGGCGCAGAGGTTACCGGCGCCTTTATTTCCCCGGAAGGGACTTTGTTTTTTAACGAACAACATCCAGACCCCGCCAACACCGAGGTTGATGAAGATGGCAGGGTACATAACCTGGGTGGTGTCGGTTATGTAGCAGGTGTGAATGTTAACGCGATCCCGAGAAGGGCCGCACTGTCGACACCTATCCCGAAGAAGGATGATGATTTCCTATTGCAGACCACTCAGGTTGCATATGGTGAGTACAAGTTGTTGGGTCAGCGTACGGACACGTTCGGCGGCGCCCTATCTTCAGGTCTGGGTACGATCGTCTCGCCTGCGGATGGCATCACGGAAATCGTTTCTGCAGATATGCCCGACTTCAACGGTTTTGTTCCCCTTGCTGCAAATTCGGGCTATCTGTTTACCAACTGGGAATTCTACCCTGGTGGCATGAGTCGTATGAAGATTGATGCAGACCCTGTGACGGGAACATGGAGTGTCGACACTGGCGATGTAATGATGCTGGATTTTGGCACCTATGGCACCCTGGCAAACTGCTTTGGTACGGTAACGCCCTGGGGCACGCCCATGACCTCTGAAGAATGGGGCGGACCAGCCGGCGAACCTGGCCAGACCGCATCCTGGAACGATCCTGCGCTTGCGGAATGGCCGCTTCAGTCCCGCGAAGCGCTCGCGCGATATCTGGATCCGGCTGCAACAGGTGCTGCAGATGCCGCGACCTTTCCTAATCCTTACCGCTACCAGTGGTTGGTGGAGATTACGAATCCAACGGCGGCCTCTCCTGCACCAGTGAAGCACTACACGATGGGCCGTTATGGTCACGAAAACGGTGTTTGTGCGCCCGATGGGATGACCTGCTATATGTCGGAAGATCAGACGGATGGTGCTTTTTATAAGTTTGTTTCCGATACTGCCGAAGACTTATCGTCCGGTACGTTGTTTGCCGCTGCGTTGACGCAGGACTCGTTTTCCACAGATCCATCGCTTACTGGTTTCGACATTACCTGGATCCCGCTGGCAAACAACGATAACGCGACAATCGAGGGTTGGGTTGCCGAGTACGATGCGGTAGATACGACAGACTTCGTCGCCGGTGAATCCAATTACATCACGGAGACCGACATTGCAGCGTGGGCAACCTGGGTCAACGCCGGTAGACCTGCCGGCAGTGCTTACTCAACGATTGCAGAAGGTGGCAGCAGTACGACCGCTGGTTTGCCGATGGATGATCGCGCGGCATTCCTCGAGTCCAAGCTCGCCGCTGACGCCCTGGGTGCAACCGCAGAATGGCGAAAGTTCGAAGGCATAAACATGCACTACGGACGGGCTGAAGAAGCAGTTGAGGGAACCGACATCGTTCCTGGAAAGACCGTAACAGAGGCCTATGTTTACTTCGCAATATCCGACGTGGATCGCGGCATGACCGATGGCGAAGGCGATATCCAGCTCAACGATCGAGTTAAAGACTGTGGTGGCGTCTATCGAATGCCATTTGTCGGCAACGGTGGTGGCGCTAGCTATGATGTTGTGCGCATCGATCCGGTCATCATGGGAGCGACTGAAGATCAGAGCGCGGGGGGGTCGGAACAGTGCGATGCCAATACCATCGCCCAGCCGGACAACGTGCTTGTCATGGAAGATGGCCGCATCATGATTGGCGAAGACGGCAGTCAGCAGAACAATTCGCTATGGCTTTACGACACATCACTTCTTGACTGACTTCAGTACGGTTCGTGGAACCTTAAAAAAGGGCGGGGATACATTCCTCGCCCTTTACTTCTTTTCTGGAAATCAAACGATGAGACTAGTAATTGTATTCTTTATGTTCATCGGTCCGATCGCGATTGCAGACATGACCGATAAAGAACGGCTGGAGATTGTTAAGAAACTAAGCGGCACCGACCGCATCTACAATCCCGAAGCGCCCATTCCCGCGCAATGCTACACAAAGACAGACGGCGTAAATAACCCCTGCTTTATCTGTCATCAAACCTACGACGCGAGTGAACAGCGACCTAATGTTCAGAACGATGGTTTCTTTCAGGGCACGTACGTATTCTCCGATGTTGGTGTCTCCAATAGCTGGCAGAATCTTTTTGTCGATCGACGAGAGAAAGCAAGGGCAATTACTGATGAGGCTATCGATGCCTGGATCGATGATGACAACTATGAGCGGTTTATCAAGTTCGTCGAAAGCGATGCCTGGCCAGGACCAGAACCTGTTATCCGGAATCTTGCGCTCGGTAAACAAGCCTTTGACAAACAAGGTGTGGCCCTGGATGGATCGCGCTGGGTTGCCTTTAACTACAAGCCGATGCCAAGCACTTTTTGGCCAACCAATGGCGCGACCGATGACGTCATGATTCGCCTGCCTGAGGCCTTCTCCAGCATCGATGGCAGTTACTCGCGAGACGTTTATTTCGTCAATCTTGGCCTGTTGGAGTTGGCGATATCTGATCGGGCAGAAACGACAATTCCTCCTGTTGATGAAATGGTGTTGCGCATCGATATCGATGGAAATGGTGAGCTACAGCCAGATGTTGGCAGGCTATTGCGTCGCGAGCGCTATGTGGGAGATGCCAGTGAGACCTCGCTGGCCAGCATGCTTTATCCGGCAGGAACGCAGTTTTTGCATACCGTACGTTATGTCGACCTTGACGAGCAGGGACATGCTCGACCGAGCCGGCGAATCAAGGAGGTTCGCTACATGAACAAGGTTGCTTTTCTATCCAGGTCGGTACTTGCGTCATCGTATTACCTGGAGAAGAAGGAAAAAAACTTTGAGAAGCTGCCACGCGTGATAGACAAGGGTCGCAACGGATTGAGCAATCACCGCGGCTGGACAATACTTGGCTTTATCGAAGATGAGCATGGGGAGCTGCGTAAACAGAGCCGGGAAGAGCAGTTTTTCTGTGTCGGATGCCACAAGTCGATTGGTTCGACCATAGACCAGACTTTTTCCTTTCCACGCAAAGTAGCGGGTGCTGATGGCTGGGGTTACATCGACCTGACCGACATAACAGATGTACCCAACATAGGCGAAGAAGACGGTGAATATCTGACCTATATGAGTAGGGTCGGTGGAGGCGATGAGTTTCGGCAGAATCAGGAGATGTTGGATCGGTGGTTCGACGAAAATGGTAGTGTAAATCGTCGGGTGGTCGAGAAGGCGCCACACATCGCGGCGCTGATTTCACCTTCAAGAGCACGTGCTCGTGCACTCAACAAATCATACCTGTCTGTCGTCCGAGAGCAGTCTTACATCATGGGGCGTGACGTGGTGCTCTCACCTGCAACCAATGTATTCAGAGAGATCGACGAAGACATATGGCCGCTTAAAAGAGAACACCGTTTCATATGGGATATTCGACTGAACTGGGGCGCAGGCGCGCAGTTAGAATCGCACACAGGTCGATAATCTCCAGAATTGTCACAATGAAGTAATGCACTTCCGAAACCCAGGGGAACGTCTGGTGATATTCATAGTCTTACTATGAAGCATTACGTTCCATCCCGCTGGCACTGGCAGAGCCCTACGGACTTTGCGTGTCCGACGAGGCCATCTATGTGGGTGATAAAGAAGGACTGGTGCAGGCCTGGAGTTGGCAGGGCGATGGTCCGATCGCCGAGTATCATCTCGCAACGCAGACTGAAGGTTGTGTGGTTGATCGTGCCAATCAACATCTCTATGTCGGCGAGGAAGAAACCGGGATCTGGCAGATCGATATAGTGACTGGCGAGAAGCGCCTTATCGCAGCGATTGATGATCTGTGGCTGATTGCCGACGTGGAGGGCCTGGATATCTATCGTTCCGAAGGGCGAAGCTACCTGCTGGCTTCAAGCCAGGGTGACAACACTTATATAGTCTTTGACCTTGCGAGCCATAAACCGTTACGCAAGTTCTCTATCGCTGCTGATTCAATCAGCGGGATTGACGGCAGTGAAGAGACTGACGGGATTGCCGTGCATCATGGACCCATCCCGGGTTATCCGGCGGGCATACTGGTCGTCCAGGATGGCTTTAACGTGAGTGCTCGAGGTGATGCAGAGAATCAGAACTTCAAGGTCGTAGACTGGCAGAGTGTGAAGGCCCTGATTGGAGGGCGCTCATGGAATGGAGCAGTTCGAGATTTCTTTGCTTCTCCGAGGTAGAGAACCTGAGCGATGACCATTGGTATCGCCAGCGTCCCAACTCCTGTATAAGGACGCCATGAGAACTGCAACGCAATTTCATCCGGCAGATGACTCGTGACCGATTCTTCGTTCGCCAGTCTGGGGCTATCAAAGGAACAACTGGCCAATCTGGATAGTCTTGGCTATGAAGAGATGACCGCCGTTCAGGAAAAAGTCCTGCCGCTGGCACTCGACGGCAAAGACGTCATCGCCCAGGCCAAGACCGGTAGCGGAAAGACCGCCACGTTCGCGCTCCCTTTGCTCTCGAAAATTAATCCACGAGACTTTGGGGCTCAGGCGCTGATTCTATGTCCGACACGGGAACTGGCCACTCAGGTGGCGGCTGAGGTTAGACGCCTGGCGCGGCACCAGAAAAATATCAAGGTAGTCATCCTGTGCGGTGGTCAGTCCATTGGCCCGCAGATCGGTTCTCTTGAGCATGGTGCGCATATCGTTGTTGGTACACCTGGACGAATCAAAGACCACCTGCGAAAAAAGACGCTAAGACTCTCCCGAGTCAACACGCTGGTGCTGGATGAAGCGGATCGTATGCTGGACATGGGATTCATGGACGACATTGAAACCATCATCAAACAGACACCTCGCGACCGGCAGACCGTATTGTTTTCGGCGACCTATCCCGACAACATTGAGTCGTTAAGCGAACGCTTTCAGCAATCACCGGTAAAGGTCAGCGTTGAGTCGTTGCACGATGAAGGGCAAATCCGCCAGTTGTTCTACCTGACCCAGCGAAGTCGAAAGCTCGACAGCCTGGTGAAGCTGCTCGGTCACTATCAGCCCGAAAGAGCAATCGTGTTTTGTCATACGAAGGATGCGACACGTGAGGTCAGCGCACATCTACAGAAAATGGGAATCGCAACGCTGGCACTAAACGGCGATCTGGAACAGCGTGACAGAGACCAGGTGCTCATTCAGTTTCGCCAGCAGAGCTGCCGTATCCTGGTCGCCACCGACGTGGCTGCCCGGGGTCTCGATATCCACGAGCTGCCTGTGGTTATCAACTATGATCTGCCAAAAGATCCAGAAAGCTACGTGCACCGTATCGGGCGCACTGGACGGGCGGGAAAGGAAGGGCTGGCCCTGAGCCTGCTGACAGACCGAGAGCAGCACAAGCTCGATGGCATTGGCGCCTTTCAGGGCTCCCACCTGACGGCTGAGCCGATCGAAACGCTGAATGGATCTGCAACCATGACGCCACCGGATTTTGTCACCCTGTGTATCGCAGCGGGCCGAAAAGAGAAAATCCGGCCAGGAGACATTCTTGGTGCACTCACCGGTGAAGCGGGGATCCCCGGGTCTGCCGTCGGAAAGATAGATATCCTAGAGTATGCCGCCTATGTTGCAATTCATCACAATGTTGTCGCAAAGGCGCTGGAAGGGTTACAGCGCGGAAGGATAAAAGGACGGAGTTTCAAGATTCGAAAGCTCTAGGGAATTCGAGCGAGTCTTGATCTCGTCTAACAAACTACCGCGATAGTTCAGAGCAAAAAGACTCCGGTGATTGGTGCTCGGTCCTCATGCTTCTCAGTCATGTAAGGATAGGCCCAGTCCAGGAAGGCGATATATTCATCTGGTGCCAGATTGGCATTAGTGTCGAGCGTTCTGAAGTCGATGCGACGGGCTGGTGACGCCGCATCGTCGAGCAACTCCTGCTTCTCCTGTTCACTGAGTTTTGTCATATTTCTCCCTCAGACGACCAAACGCGTCAGAACGCTCGAACAGTTCGTAGTAATCCTGCAACAGTTCCCAATCGATTTGTTCATCCCTGGTAACTTGCGCATTTACCAGCGCGGTGATATCCGCATTGTCCCTGGCTTCGCGCTTCGGATCGTTCACCAGCGCCTGTACTTTCAGCCCAATAATATCCTCTGGTATCAGCACCCTGATAGTCAGATCGGCCAATATTTCCTTGGCTACGCTTCTTTCTAGCATACTTCTTGAGATATCCCTAAAAGCGTAAATGACGTCGATATTCCCGTACGGTGCCAGGTCGGAAACATACGGGGCAACATTTTCGCTCTTATGAACAGTTCCGTAGCTGTATTGACTGAGAATACGCTCAACTTTCGCGTCGTCCTCGGCTAACAACAGCAGGTCCATGTCGATGGTAGTCCTCGTAACACCTCAGAAACCTAGCGCGAAACCACCTATAACAGCGTAGTTGATCTGCTGAGATTCCAGTTCCTTCAGTATGGTGGAAGTAACTAACTTAAAGTCCATAGCCTAGTCTACGCCATCGAGCCGTTGCTGGTAAAAGTGCGCGCATTGGTAATGGCGTTCCCTTGTGATAGTAGGAATAGGAATTCGTGGGTGTCCTGTCGTTCTCCTGTCGTTCTCTCAGTCACAGCGCACTGCGTCAGGCATATTGCTCCCCCCGCCGTTCCCGCATAGGGAAACGTGGGCTATACAGCAGTGTTTTGTTTTGTGATACGTTATCGCCCCTCATATTAACTGGCGGTGGTGCAGGAAGTGACCAACTCATCAACAGCAATATCTCCCGCTGACGGACCCATTGCCGTCACTGGCGCTAGCGGCTATATCGGCTCCTGGGTCGTCCAGGATTGCGTGGAGCAGGGCTATACAGTGCGCGCGTGTGTGCGGGATCCTGGTAACAGCGCGAAGGTCGATCACTTGCTGGCCATGAATAACGAGGGTCATCGTGCCAAGGTGGAACTTTATCAGGGCGATCTGTTGAATCCTGGCAGTTACGACGATGCGTTCAACGGTTGTGCCGCGGTAATCCATACCGGTGCGACCGTCGGCTATAACAAGGAGACACCCCAGCAGGTATATGACGGATGCTTTACAGAAGTAGAACATGCTTTCGAATCGGCAATTAAAGGTGGTTCGCTTAAGCGATTCGTCTTTACCAGTTCGTTCGCTGCAGTGGGACATCCGCGACCGAATGGATATGTCTATACAGAGAACGACTGGTGTGGCGACAACATCGAAGCCTACGATGGTCGTTGGACTGAAGAAATGATCCCGAAGGACCGTAACATCGCTTACGCCATGGCCAAAGCCAACACCGAGCGAATGATCTACAAGCGCGCTGCGGAAGAAGGCACTTTCGATGCGATGGCAATCTTGCCCCTCCACGTTATTGGCCCTCTGATGTGTGAAAATCACGATCAGTCCTGGAGTTGGCAGAACTGTATGAAGTTCATGCTCAAGGGCAAGCCCTACAGCAAAACAGAGGGCGGTCGCATGCTATGGAACAACACGGATGTTCGAGATTGTGGTCGAGCACACCGGCTATGCTGCGAAAGCACCTACGCCAGAAATGGCTCACGCTATATTCTCTCCGCTGCAGACCGTGACGGTGAGCTCTATACCTGGCAGTTACAGGCTATGTTGCAAAAAATGTATCCCCAGGTACCGGAAATAGGCGGTGAAGAAATGGATGGAGACAAGGTTACTCAACCGACACGGGATGGTCCGAGATCCTATTGCCTGCTTGCTAAACAGGAACTGGGACTGACCACCTATCCCATCGAAGATACGGTCAGGGCAACGATAGACTCTTATTATCGGCTGGGTATGTTATGAGTTTTGAACAATAGGGGTAACTATGAAAGATCGAGTCATACTTATTACCGGAGGGAGTCGCGGGCTGGGCCGCGCCATGGCACTTGGATTTGCCGCCGAGGGTGCACATGTTGCAATCGTCAGCCGCAAGCTTGAGTCATGTGAAGAGACCGTAAAGGAAGTGGAGGCTCTGGGTGTGAAGGGCTTTCCCTACGCGTGTCACGTTGGGTATTGGCAGGAACTGGACGAGATGGTCGATGCGGTATACGGAGAATTTGGCAAAGTTGACGTGCTGATCAACAATGCCGGCATGTCGCCACTTTATCCCTCTCTGGATGCAGTGTCGGAGGACCTGTTTGATAAGGTGATTGGCGTCAACCTCAAGGCCCCATTTAGGCTTAGCGCCAATGTCGGTCAACGCATGGCGGAGGCAGGTGGTGGGTGCATTATCAACATAAGTAGCACGGCGTCGGTTGGCGCGAGTCCTGGAGCCGAGCCCTATGGGGCTGCAAAGGCAGGTCTTAACGCGCTGACGCGATCTTTCGCAGCGGCCTATGGTCCGAGCGTTCGCGTGAACTGTATTATGGCAGGCCCGTTTCTGACTGATATCAGCAAGGCCTGGGATATGGAAGTGTTCAACAAGCACGCAGCAGCCTCTATTCCTATGCAACGCGGTGGCGAACCCGATGAAATCTTGGGTGCAGCACTGTACCTGGCCAGTGATTCAGCAAGCTTTACAACCGGCGCGATCTTACCGGTAGATGGCGGAGCACACTAACGCTTAACTGCAGGCCAAAAAAAACAGGCCCAAATGGGCCTGTTCTTTTTCGAACGCTTTAAGGCTTAAACCGCGACGATGTTGGAAGCCTGAGGCCCCTTTTCGCCTTGAGATACGGTGAACTCAACCTGCTGGCCTTCTGCAAGCGTCTTGAATCCATCACCTGAGATTGCACTAAAGTGTGCAAACACATCAGGACCAGATTCCTGCTCGATAAAGCCAAAACCTTTTGCTTCGTTGAACCACTTAACGGTTCCTTTTACTGTATCAGACATAATTGTCTCCTATGATTTTTGATTGGCGCCTCTTGAGGCATTACTAGCATTGAAAATAGACTTGAACTCAGAAACTACAGGACGAAGAATTACGAATAATACGGCGAAATGGAGATCACAAACCGAGGGCTGTTTTCTAGCTTTCGAGCAGATTAGTGGATTGGTGATTTGATGTCAAACCCTGCTGGAAGGTCGATTAACCATGATCGTAAAAAAAGGGGCGCCTTTGAGGAACTACATTCGCGGATATATCTGTCTGCTACCGCCGCAACAGGAGGTGGCCCGGTGCATAAGGCTGCCCCATTCCTTGGCCTGTTCTATTGACGATTGCTCTCTAAAGTCAAAGGTATAGTCGACGTTGGTTGTTGCGACTGGCTTCCCGCCGACGAAACGAGGCGCAAAACGAAACTGCGAGATTGCTGCTAACGCAGCCGCGTTTAGCCCTTCAACGGATGAGTTCAAGATGTGCGGACTAGACACAAATCCCTGGCTATCGACTTTAAAGCCCACCACGATCGCGTTTCCTCTCATTTTGCGCACTTGTTTGGGTTCAAGATCTAATGGAACGGTATACACCGGCGAAGGAGGCCCTTCAGTAAATTCTCCTAACGCCTGGACATGCGCTGTAGCCTCTTCGTGACGATTTTCGTGAGACAGGACGCTGATCAATAGTTCTCTCACAGTTCGCTCTGACGCGTTCATTGATCCGCCTCTGTCAAAGCTAGTGAGTGCGTCATTCAGATATTCAGTGGCGGCCTTAAAATTATTGTCCTGTAAAGCGATCAGACCCATCTGCATTAGAGACTTACCAAGACGGGTATCTTCCGGCTGCAGCACGCTCGCATACCCGTGGTGTGCTGCTTCAAAATATGGACGTGTGTGCTGACGTCCACCTATGCGTATTAATGTATTGGCAATCTCCTCATGCTTGCTAGCCAGGAAAACTGCGTTGTCCTGCTTGCTGACAATACTCGCCACGCGCTCGAAATATGCTAATGATTTTTGAGGTTTCTTTGGGTTAAATTCTGCCTTGGCAAGCTCCATCAGCGGTGCGATCAAATCTACCGCATGCTCGTCGTATCTCTCCTCCATCACCGCCAGTTTGCCCTTTAATACCCTTTTCGCCTTCTTATGCTCACGGCTATCGCTAAGCAGTCCTGCATAGTTAATGGCCAGCTTCGCCGCGTTGACACTTTTTTTCCCGTACAGTTTTGACCCTAGCTTGTAGGCTTTCTCTGCCGCTTTCATTGCAGCGACTGTGTCGCCGATGCCCATTGCTCGTTGATAGCTCTGATAGGCTTCCTGAAAATCTGCTTTGCGATCGGCCCCGGCGAATGGCAGCTGACAACTCAGCATGACAAACACTGATAGTGTAAGCAGGTTACGTATCATCCGTCCCCCCCCTGCGCTAAAAGCGATATGGGTCAGCTTGGGGATTTTATGATAAACCTATGACGTATCTTCGGCCACGCATCAGATCCGTACTAGAATATGCGTTGATTCAATTTGGGAGGAGGCTGGATTTACGAGATGTCTGAACAACCTATGATGACCCGTTGGGGTCGCCAAGTGACACCCGATAATGCCTGGCGAGAGTATCCGCGTTCGCAGATGCAAAGGGATCGCTGGCTCAGCCTGAACGGCAGTTGGCGTTATGCGATTACGCCAGTGACCTCATCCTGTCCGACTGAAAGTGAATGGCAGGGCAACATTCTTGTACCCTTTGCGGTCGAAAGTACGTTGTCCGGCGTTGGCAAACGGATTTGCGAAGACGAGCGTCTCTGGTATCAGCGATCATTTACGGTTCCTGCCGATTGGCAGTCGGAGGATGTCATATTGCACCTGGATGCCCTGGATTATTCCGCGACCATCTGGATAAACGACGGACTGGTGGCGCACCACCTGGGTGGCTCCGAACCAATCAGGGTCAACATCACTCCTTTTCTGCAAGCCAGAGACAACCAGCTGACGGTTGCTGTCACCGACCCGGGCAGCCTGGGGGAGCAGGCTCGCGGTAAGCAGATCAACGACCCAGACCGCATCTGGTACACGCCGGTGACAGGTATCTGGCAGAGCGTCTGGCTTGAGCCAGTATCAAGAGACCATGCAATTGCCGAAGTACGGTTGATGCCGCGCTTTACGGAACCGGAGGCGTCATAGGAAGTTGCGGCGTTGCTACACCGACCTACCAAGCAACTTGGGCTGGCAGTTCGCGTCACGGTGATGGAGGGTGATCAGGTTGTGGCGAGCGGGACTGGGCGACCCGATCAACAATTTACGCTGACCGTTCCCGGTGTTGAACGCTGGTCTCCGGATAATCCCCGTTGTTATGACGTACATGTGGCGCTGTTACCTAGCTCGGAACCCTATAGTCCCGATGAACAACGGTAACATCCACAACGCGGCGCGCTGGAGGAAGATCTATGGGCAAATGTTGAGATAATCGGTGAAGCCATCGACGAGGTCTGGTGCTACACGGCGTTTCGTACTATTTCTGTTGGGGCAACCGAGCCGGGTATGCAACCGCAGTTGATTCTCAACGACCAGCAGATATTTCAGCTGGGCACATTGGACCAGGGATGGTGGCCCGATGGATTACTGACCCCGCCATCTGATGAGGCGATGGTGTATGAGATAGAATTCCTGAAATCAGCGGGCTTCAACTGCCTGCGCAAACACATCAAGGTTGAAAGCGCCCGTTACTACTATCACTGTGGTCGTCTCGGTCTTATGGTGTGGCAGGATATGCCAAGCGGGATGGCACCGGCGCAGTTCGTCAGTCGGCGGGATGAAAACACCAATCTACTCAATCACAACGTTGCAGCTCAGTTTGAACTGGAACTACGCAACATGGTGACGCGGCTTTCGGCACTCCATGCCATTGTTATGTGGGTAATTCACGATGAAGGCTGGGGTGAATATGACTTGGAGCGACTTACTGAATTTGTTAGGGCGCTTGATGGCAGCCGGATCGTCAATACCGTTAGTGGCTGGCTGGATCAGGAGTACGGTGACATTAATGACTGGCATGACTATGCGCTGTCGCCAAAACTACCGGAAGCAGATGCGCATCGCGCGCTGGTGCTTGGCGAATACGGTGGCATCGGTTGGCCGATAGAGGGACATCTGTGGGACCCGGATATGGATAGCTGGGGTTATCAGACTTACCACGACCTGGACAGTGTTGAGCAGGCGTATCTGGGAAAAACGCAAGCTGTGATCGAAATGATGCGCGAGCGGCTGGTGTCAGGGGCGATATATACCCAGACCACTGACGTGGAAGGGGAGGTCAACGGTTTACTGACTTACGATCGTGAGGTTGTGAAGCTGTCTGCGGCCTTTCTGAAAGATACACATCGTGCGTTGACCGATAGCAGCTGATCTACCTCTTGATCGCAATGCTCCAGGCATGCTCGCAGGGCCGCTTTGCTGGTGATTCCACCCACAGTCCCGCTGGCGTGTTCCGCCAGCTGGTGTGCTCGGTCCCCAAAATGGAAGCGTTGCTTACCTGTTCACCTGCCAGCGAACTGATCAGCCAGCCGCCATCCTTTGGTTTGCCCATCGCTATGGCGTAGAGCGTGTCGCTCTTGGCGGTAAAGCGGAAATCCTCGCCGGTGAATCGCCGCTCCTCACGTTCGGCGTATGAGCTTGTGGCGAAGGTTGTTGGTCCCTCGCCAAACTGCTTCCAGGGTCGGGTTTCGTAGATTGCCTCGCCGTTTACCGCCATCCACTTGCCGATTTCCTTTACGGTCCATTCGCCCTGGTCATCAAGCGTGCCGTCCGGGCGCTGTGTTGCGTTCAACAACAGACAGCCGTTCTTGCTCACGATATCCGCGAGCATGTGGACGACAGTCTCGGGTGTCTTGTATGGCCGGCGACTATCGTAGAACCATCCACCAAGGCAGGTATCGGTCTGCCACGGTTCCTCGGCAATCCCCTCGACCACACCACGCTCGACATCCAGCGTCGCAAAGCCGTCGACATATTCCCCATGATTACCTTCGTGTCGTTGAGGATCCTTCAGCGCATAAACCGCATCGAGCTGCCCACTGTGCTGAACGCTGTTGTTGTAGAAATGCGCAACCATTTCGCGCCCGACCTCGCCGAACGGAACGCCGCCATCGGTGTAGAGCAGGTCAGGTTGGTACTGGTCGATCAGATCGACAATGCGTGACTTCCAATGTTGTGGCCATGCATCGCTGGGGTTGTCGGGGTAGCACAGCGAGGTGTCGTCGTGTTTCTCGATGTAGAAGTCGGACAGTTCCGGGTCGTTGCCGTCGTAGGGTACGCCTGCATAGGGGCCGGTCGTGTCCGATCCCTTGTTTGTGTTGAACCACGAGTATGTTCGCTCAAGATGCTCGGACACACCAAACCGCAGACCCGCAGCTCGAGCCGCCTTCGCCCACTCACCGACGATGTCGCGTTCCGGGCCGATCTTCGTCGAATTCCAGGCATGGTGAGTTGAGTTCCAGAGATCGAAGTTATCGTGATGAATGGCCATCGAAACGAAATATTTCGCGCCGGCCGATTTGTACAGGTCGATCAGGCGCTCGGGCTCCCAGTGCTCCGCCTTCCATAGCTGGACAATGTCTTTGTATCCGAACTTGGAAGGATGCCCATACGTTCGGCAGTGATGGTCATACTGCGGTTGGCCCTCTATATACATGTTCCGTGCGTACCAGTCGCCGACCATCGGTACGCTCTGCGGTCCCCAATGAGCCCACATACCGAACTTCGCATCCCGGAACCAGTCAGGACACTGATATTGCTGTAGTGATTTCCAGGTTGATTCGAACATCCTGCTTTTTGATACCAACTTCACATTGTTGCCGCAGTATTTTAGCGACTCGAATGTCGGTTGTGCATTTTTTGTCCAGGTAATTTAAAGTATCGCCCCTTAGATGAGTTATCTGGCATTGTGACTACACAGAAAACCCCCTTTGTACTCGGCGAGGTGAAACCGCCGCGCTTTCATGCTGACGACGCCGCAGGGATTAAGGCGCAGCTCGATGTCGAAGGCTTCGCCTGTGTTGCAGACTGTTTGAATGTAGAGGAACTGGATCACGCACGAGACCTGTTGTGGAATCATCTGGAGGGCATCGAGTGTCCGCAGATGAGGCAGACACGACCGATTGGCTGGAAGCGGGATGACGTTACGACCTGGACCCGCGGGCATGGCGATGGCTTGATGACGTCCACCTGCCATTGTGACTCCATGTGGTTTGCGCGCACGCGGCCAGGGGTCATCGCGGGATTTCAGGCAGCGTATCAAGAGCAGGATCTAACCGCGGCATTCGACCGTATGTCCATCAACCTGCCCACCGCAACCCGGAATAAAGGTGTCATCACCCGGTTGTCGGAGACCAACCAAGCTCACGGCCGGTTGAATATGCAGGAGTTGCACACTCACAAGAACTCTTATTATGACGAGCGCAATGGCGCGCCCTTTACAGACTTCTACTCGATCATTCCACTCTGGGACATGAATCAGGGAACCGGTGCGACTGCTGTCGTGCCGAGATCACACAAGCTGGTCCCGGAAATCCAGGCGATGCGTGCTCGTAACTGGGAGCTGAGCGAGGGTGTTAAACCACGCAACAAAAAGGAATGGATGGCCATCCATAAGTGGTTGGGCGAGGGTACCCCTAACGAAGATGCTGCGCAGTACACTGACCTTGGCCTGACCCCTTGCGTGACCAACGTGAAAGCCGGAGATATGGTGATATTCGATACCGCTTTGTACCATGCGGGATGCGCGGCGGCCGATCCTACTGGTGCCTCAGGCAATGGCACAGACCATTTGCTTAGGGCGATCTACATCATGGGTATGACCCCAACTCGGCTCAAAACACCAAGTGAGTTACATGCACGACGGTTGGCCTATGAACTGGACCTGCCATGGTACCCTGACCATGATCACCAATGCATCACCGAACAGGTCTTTGCGCAGCACCCCAGCGAGGGGGGTAACTTGCAGAGCGTGCGCGACTTCAGTGAGGCCTTGCCGGAAGTTCAGCGACTGATCGACCCAACATACCGAATTTAGCCGTCATAAAAGTGGCTTTGGTGCAGGCCGACGATAGTCTTTTGTCGCGTCCCCACTGCGCGCCCCCTTGCTGCCTCTGATAGGTGATTGACCTCGGCAGTCGGCCTGATGCGCTGCGCGATGTCGCGGCGGCCGTAGTGAACCTGGAGAAAGAACCGGCCACGGTCATCTTCCGTCGCCGGCATCCGCCGATGCCAGACATCTGAGACGAACATGCCTACATCACCCGCTTTGCCAAGGAGCAGGTCCACATGGTTTTCGCCATAGGAGAGGTCGTCATCCATAGTCTGCTCGGGCGGTGGGAAACGACCGGACAGATGACTGCCCGGAACGACCCCGGTCGGGCCGTCTTCTCGTCGACAATCCTGCAGGAAGATATGCACGCCGATAGCGAAGACGGGGTGTGGAATCGACTCTGGCCAGTTAATCCCGTCGGCCAACGGCACGTGAGGCCCTGCATCGATATGCCATGCTCCCCCGGCGTTGCTCGGGTGGCCGGCCGGATTGCGCCAGGCGGTGTTGGCGATGACGTGGCAGTCCTCACCGATTAGCGGCTCGATTACCCGCAGAATACCGGGATGCGCGATCGCTTCCTGACAGGCAGCGCTTCGGTTGAACATCTCGTAGCGAAACATCTCATCATCTTCTAACGGTCGATTTAGGGCGCGTCGGTCTGGTCCCAGTTCATCAAAAATACGTGTGATGTCATTGTGCAACACAGCGATTTCGTCGGCGGAAAACACCTGGTCAAGGACGACATAGCCTTCCTTCTCAAGTTGACGGCTTTCCGGCGGTGCGTCCCCCGGGTCGTGCGTCGTTAAATAGCTATTTACCCGCTTCAGCATGACATGCCCTGTTGTTGTAGATTGCATTATATTCGCATACTGAGCCGCTGGTCTTTGAAAGAGACATTTAAGAATGGCCGAGCTCAACCGGGCCAGTGGCGCCAGGGAGTTGAAAAATGCTCACACTTGTTCTTCAATGATTTTTTGCAATTCAGTCGGCAACAAACCATGAATAACAACGAATATAACCGTAATGCCATGGATCTCCTTGGTAAGCTGTACTCTGGCGGAAGATCCAGCGAAGTGGACACGGCAGACAATATAAATGCCGACCTGCCGCTGGAGCAGCGATTTCGACCCTACAGCCTTTCGGGTCTGGGCGTGGCGCTTGAATATCAGCGGATGGGTATGCGCCCTGTCAGTGCTGATCTTGAAGAAAAGGCCGCCAGATTTGGCTATGAGTTTGAACACCTGGCGGTAACGCTGGGTACGGTTATCCACAATATTGATCTAAAGGATGACCTCACCGACGAACAGATTAGCTTTATCAGGCAGACGCTCCTGGAGCGCAAGGTCATATTTTTTCACGATCAGAACCTGAGTGAGGATCAGCAGGTCGAGTTTGGCAAACGCTTTGGTACCCTGGACGCCTTCCCATTCGGACCACCGGGTGAGAACCCTTATCTATTCTACATTCATCACAATGAGAACCGGCCTGGTTCCGAAAACAACTGGCACACCGATGTCACCTGGATGGAAAACCCCTCACTGGGATCGATTGCCCAGGTTGATGTGGCCCCTCCAATTGGTGGCTCTACATTGTTTTCAGATAGTCACGCCGCCTACTTGGGTTTACCGGCTGATCTGAAGGAGCGGCTACAGCATGTACATGGCATCAACGACTACCGGGTGTTTATGCGGAAATACCCTGAAGAACTGCATGATGAAATCAAGCAGAAGGTTCCCTTTGGTGTCAGCCACCCTCTACTCAGAACTCATCCGGAAACCGGCAAGACAGCACTCTACGTTCATTTAGGGTTTGTTCGTCAGGATGCCCTGTTTGATATCAGAACGGGTGAAACCCTGCCAATAGAGGAATGTAGAGATATCATTCGACAAATCAATTTGCAGCACATGCGAGAAGAATATGTTTGCCGGTTCACCTACGGCACCGGTTCCATCGCTTTCTGGGACAATCGCGCTGTTCAGCATTATGCGGCCAGCGATTACTGGCCCCATGAGAGAGTACTGCGAAGGGTAACTATTAGCGGTGACAGACCTTATTATGATCCGTCTCAGTCACCCTGAGCTGATACTGACGGCTTTGTTGCTCTAATCAAGAAGCGGTCTGTGTTTCCTCTAATTTGAGGAAAGAACACGCCGATATTCCTGGTGTCGTTGGGGTTGCGCAATAATGGACTGCTTTCTATTTCGAATCCGGCACGCGTCAGTAGCTGCTCGGCTTGTTGTTCTTCCATGCGGTGCATTTCCTCATTATTCGCGCCGGGGTTACCGGCGTGATCAATCACGCCAAACACACCGCCCGGTTTAAGAATTTCAAAGACAGCGTTCACGGCCTCCTGTGCCGCGGCGGCACCCATACCGTTGTAGATATCGTGCAGATTTAGTGCAGTCACAACGGCATCGATGCTATTGGGCGGCAATCCCATATCGTTAGTCTCTGCATCCAACCTCTCAACATTTGCCAACCTGCCATTCAGGCGGGCCGCTAGCGCCTTTTCGTTCGCACCATTACGGTACTGCAAAACAGAAGCAGGGTTCTGAGCATAGACCTTGCCCGAAGGCCCCACCGCAAGCGATAGCACTTCTGTGTAGTATCCGCTTGCCGCAATCATATCGATAACGGTCATACCCTCACCGATACCGAGAAATTGTATGACCTGTGCGGGTTTCCTACCTGCATCCCTGTCCCGGTCGGCCTGCGCGCGATCACGATTTTTCAGTGCTGTATCCAATGACCCACCCGAGCTGGCACAACCACTGATTACCACTAGTACCATTGTTAATACTGTCAATGCTTTCATGATCTATCCTCCCAGCGTCATCTTATTCAGAACCTGGCTAGAATAACAATGTGCTTATGGGGTGCCGACAGGGCAAAATTACCTGCGCACCCACGTGGTTGAAAAGCCGCCTCCGTTGCGCGTTTGCGCAGACACAGTCCGGGAAATCCGTGAACAGTTCAATTTATCTCGCGAGGTCTTTGCCCGTCGCCTGAGAGTGATGTATTCGGACTACGAGCGTTCCTGAATTCGGCTCAAATCCGTGATTGTGTTAGGATGTGTACAACTAATCACACCCTTTTGGAGCTGCTGTCATGTCGACCACCATGACTATAAGACTTGAACTCGAGTTGAAACAACGGCTTGATCAGTTGGCGCAAGCAACGCAACGTTCCAAGTCCTTTCTGGCTGCTGAAGCTTTGCGTGATTTCATTGAGCTGAATGAGTGGCAGATTCAGGAAATCAAAGACGCCATCAAAGAAGCCGACAACGGCGATTTCGCACCAGAAAAATCCGTGGCGAGAACCAGAAAAAAATGGGGAGTGAATGCGAGTTAGATGGCTGAACAAGGCATTGCAGAACCTTGAGGATAAAGCCGCCTATATTGCCAAGGACGACCCCAAAGCTGCGAGGATAGTGGTTCAACGAATTTTCAGTCAGGTCGACAAACTTGCGGATAATCCTGCCCTCGGCAAGCCGGGTCGAATTCACGGTACCAGAGAATTAGTCGTACCAGATACACGGTACATCATTCCTTATCGAGTCAGACCAAGACTGGATCAGGTCGAAATCCTTCGAGTATTCCACACATCACGAAAGCCACCTACCCGCTGGTAGTGCTGAGGTACACCGGCACGAATGGCATCCCAAGTGTTATTTTTCTCGGCATTGCTCTTTTGGGGTAGTGCGGCTTTCTTATTTGATGAGAAGTATATCGGTACCTGGACGAGGCTTGAATGGGCCCCGCCAAACACCTTCGGGAGCAGGATATGCCGCAGCGTCTTTAGCAGTTCTGATTCGTGAGTTTGCGTGTGGGTGACCTTGTGGGTATAAAGAGCGTCGTCTCGGGAAACAGGAGTAAATATGCCAGCGGTTAAACTTTCAGATGGCCCGGTTGCCGTAACAGGTGCATCCGGGTATGTGGGGGCGCATACGGTCAGCGCCCTGATGAAACGGGGTTGCGAGGTGAGGGCCTGCGTGACTGACTTGAACAATGCAGACAAGACCGAATTTCTGCTCGCGATGAACGAAGAACATCCCGGGAATGTCACAATTCACCAGGCGAATATGCTGGAGCAAGGCAGTTACGACAGTATTTTTGAAGGGTGTATTGCAGTTTGTCATGTGGGGACACCCATGGCCTATGGTGGTGCCTACAAACCCCAAGAAGTCTACGACGGCGCTACTTCGGGCATCATGAATATCATCGGTTCGATTAAGAAGTCCGGTTCTGTCAAACGTCTTGTTTACACCAGTTCTTTTGCCGCTATCCATCACCCGAGAGCTCCCGGTTACCAATACAGTGAAACTGACTGGGCAACGGATAACCGTGAGCAGGACAGCAGCTGGGATACCGCCAGAATTGTTGAAGATGGCATGGTGGCCTATTCCATGGCGAAGGTTGAGTGTGAACAACTTGTTTATCGGCTGGCTGAAGAAGACGGCAGCTTTGATGCTGCCTCCATTTGTCCGAACGCCGTAGTGGGGCCTATGCTGAGCAGAGTCCATGAGTGCGTTGGCTCCTTCCAGCACGCGGTCGCTAGAGCGCTCGCCGGAGATGATATAGACCGTGGATGGCAAGCCCTGTGGAATGTCGTGGATATCCGCGATGTTGGGGAAGCCCAGGCACTGATGATTGAAAGTGAACAATGCGGGAATGGTTCAAGGTATCTGCTCAGTGCCACCGATCCTTCGGGCGAGCTGTCGGTCAAAAGGCTGCAGGAACACCTGCAGGCCATGTTTCCTCATATTGATGTGGGTTCACCTCCGTCTGGCTATGACGAGATGGTCGAGAAGAGTGGCGGCCCCTATGAGTTCCATGCCTATTGTGACAAGGCACGAAATGAATTGGGACTCGAGACTCATGCTATCGAGGAGACTATTCGGGATACTGCAGATTCTGCCATCGCGCTGGGTCTGATTGAACCGAAGCTTAAATAGCGCAGCAAGCGGGTTCCTCATCAGGCTGAGTCATATCCTCCGCTTGATTGCGTTGCCTCAATAGCCAGATAATCACGGACCATTTTCTATTTTCCGTATCGTGATGGCCTTGTTTGTGAAATAGGGCCAATCACTACAAGAGGGTTTTCGCAGTAATGTCGTATTTAAGAGAAGCACCTTGGTTTGA
>MDTB01082645.1_pt1 | contig 49665 bp, 60 predicted proteins | sample 811161 | NCBI WGS metagenome assembly MDTB01 (sample SAMN05326650, study PRJNA326480) | marine metagenome | isolation source: seawater | place: Mediterranean Sea | collected 2009
GATTTATGTTTAAAGTAATTGCATCATAGCTTTCAATTGAGGAAGGTAAGCCAGAAACCGTAAATACTAAGGGAGTCGATAAAGTGTTGCCTCCGCCTCCGCATCCAAAAATAAATAAAGTTATGAGCAAATATCCCAGAAAATATTTTGATTTATTTTTTTTATGTATTAAAAAAATTTTCATTACATATATATTCCAGGCCTCATCAATAAGAGTTTATTCAGGCCTTTAAAAAAAAGCCACTGCCTAAAGGAAATATAAACTTCATGGTTGAACAGAATTACAAGTAACGCTTAAAATAAGCAATGAAATTCTTAATTACAGTTTTGACCATATTTTTATCTTTTGATGTTTTCTCCGAAAAAGTCTATTTTATAAATATTCAAGATGGAGATATTTTGAAGTCTCCTTTTCTTATCCAATTTGGTTTATCAGGAAAAGGCGTTGCTCCAGCTGGGGTTGATAGAGAAAATACTGGCCATCATCATTTGTTAATCAATGTAGATAAAATAGATTACAGCATGCCGATCCCTTCTTCGACTCAACATCTTCATTTTGGAATGGGGCAAACCGAAACTAAACTCAATCTTCCGTCTGGAAGACACGTTCTTCAATTAGTTTTAGGTGATAAATATCATGTGCCGCATCAGCCACCATTGACGTCCCAGAGAATCTTGGTAACTGTAGAGTAGAAACTAAACCATTGTTTTGGTTAACAGACTGATGGTAGAGTATTTTTTAATATGAATAAGTTCAGTCCAGATGCTTTTGAAAAAAAAGAGCTGCCTTTTACAGTTAACAGACTTAGCCCTACTATTGGCGGTGAAATTTTAGGCATTGATTTATCCAAACCCCTAGATGCTAAAACAAAAGATTTAATCTATGAGGCTTTATTGGTCTATAAAGTTATTTTTTTTAGGGATCAGAACATTTCTACAGAGCAACACATGGATTTTTCAAAGAATTTTGGAGAGTTAGAAATTCATCCTTTTGCTCCAAAAAAAGAGAGTTTCCCTGAGGTTCTGGTAATTTCTCACAATGAAAAAAGTAAAGGTAGAGAGAATACTTGGCATTCTGATGTTACTTGGAGACAACAACCATCTCTTGGATCTGTATTAAGAATGATAGAAAAACCAGATCATGGAGGCGATACTTTATTTGCAGATATGTATGCTGCTTATGATGGACTGAGCGATGAAGTAAAAGAAAAACTAGAAGGTGCTATAGCTGTTCATGACTTTGCAAATTTTAGAAATAGACTGATTAAGCAAGGAAAGTCGAATCGTGAAATTGAAGCTTTCAACAAGGAATATCCTATGCCGGAACATCCAGTAATAAGAACGCACCCAGATACAAATAAAAAAGTTATATACGTAAATGCTGCATTTACTCAATACATTAAAGGGTGGGATAAAGAGGAGTCAAAAGATATGTTAACTTTTCTTTATTCTACGGCATCAATACCAGAATATCAGTGTCGCTTTGCATGGCAAGATAATTCCATAGCGTTTTGGGATAACAGAGCATGTCAGCATTATGCAAACTCAGATTACTGGCCAAATATAAGGAAAGTAGAAAGAGTTACAATTGTTGGTGATAGGCCTTATTAAGCCTTTAATTATTTATAACTTGAAACGAGAAAAAAAAAGAGGAGAATAGACTACCATTTTCCAATCAAATGAAACTTTTAGAAGACTATTAAATTTTAAATGAGATCACAACTATTCGGCGATAGATTTGCCATGACTTTGTCAGCAGCATGTGTCATCCATTGTTTTTTTGTTCCCTCTTTCCTCATTCTATCTTCAGGATTTCTTTCATTTTCTATAGACAACGAATTCATTCACAAAATGATCGTAATGATCGCCATTCCAGTAAGTATTTTTTCTTTTTCAGCGGGATATAAAAATCACAAAACTATTATGTCATTTCTGCCCTTGGGAATTATCGGACTTTTCGCGCTAAGTTTTGCCGTAGTCTTTGGTGAGGAAATTCTGGGTGAATTTATTGAAAAAGGCCTTACCTTAGTTGGCTCCATGTTGGTTGCATATTCGCACTTTAAAAACTATAGAGCATGCAAGAATGCTGATTGCAATTGCCACGAAGCATAAAAAGAGCTTATTTTTTTACTATTTTCTAACTTCTCTCGTTAATGTATCAATCTAAGCAATAAGATTTGAGCCCATCATAAATAAAACAATAACTGATGGTGCCCATATAAAAGGTCTGACGTGTTTAAATCTATAAAGATCTACCATAGCGCCTAGCAGATAAACGACTCTTAATCCCAACCAAATCTGAGCCAAAAGTAAATTATCCACTTCTAAAACTACAGATAAAACAGCAAAAGTTAAAAAAATAGGTAGCGTTTGTCTCAAATTTTCACTTGCTAAAACCATTCTCTTTGAGAGGTTGTTCTCATTAGAGACATCGCCGCCAGCAAAAGACCACTCAACGAAAGGTACTTTATTAAGCGAAAAACTCATTCTTAAAAAAAGATGTAATAGATAAAAAACTCCAACATAATAAATTACTTCAACCATAGCATTCTCCAATATTTTTTTAATGTTAAAGCCTTTGAGCAAAAATTTAAAGAAAATATATTCAACCAAGCTATAATTTACCCATGGGGAATTATGATTCTATATTGAGCCCTGATGAGATTGCTCAATTAAGAGAGAAAAAAGATTGGGTTACTACTTGGACAGTTGTCTCCATGTGGTCTCAAATTTTTTTAGCTTTCTTTTTGTTTGCTGTATTTCCTAACCCATTTGTATTTATAGTCTCAGCTTTAATTGTTGGCGCGAAACAATTTGAAATGACTGTGCTCATGCACGATGGCGCACATGGCCTGATGTATAAAAACAGGAAGCTAAATGATTTCATTTCTCAGTGGTTTTGTTCTTATCCGGTAATGACCGATACACTTCCGTATAGAAAGATTCATTCTCAACACCATAAATTTACAGAAACCGACCAAGATCCTGATCTTGGGTTAACCAAAGCTTTTCCAACTACAAATAAAAGTTTAATGAGAAAAGCTCTTAGAGATTTAAGTGGAATAGCTGGTATGAGAAGATATTTGGGAGCTTTTAAATCTGCCTGGGGTAGTAACTTAAGTTTGGTAGGTCACTTTAGGAGATTTTTTAAAAAACTTTATGGTTTTTTTATAACCAATGCAGTAATTTTTTCAGTTTTATTTTTTACAGGAAACCCTTGGCTATACCTCTTGCTATGGTGGGTTCCAATGATTACTTTGTTTAGTTTCTTTTATAGAATTAGAAGCATTACTGAACACTCTGGAGTAGAAGGAGGAAATGATTTTAAAAATACCAGAACGACTTTAGTACCTTGGTATTTAGGATATTTTTTGGCGCCTCTAAATGTGAACTTCCATATAGAGCACCATTTGTTTACTTTTTGTCCTTGGTATAATTTGCCAAAAGCTCATAAGCTTCTTGAACAAAAGGGTTATATTTCAGAAATGGAAATTGCTCGAAGCTATAAAGAAGTTTACAAAAAAATCCTTATTCAATGATTGATTTATATTACGCTCCAACCCCGAATGGTTGGAAGATTTCAATTATGCTTGAAGAGTGTGAATTGGATTATAAAGTCATCCCGATTAATTTAGGAAAGGGCGATCAATTTAAGCCAGAGTTCTTAAGAATTAGTCCTAATAATAGAATGCCTGCCATTGTTGATCACACCAATATTATAAATGGAGAAGCAATGAGTATTTTCGAGTCTGGAGCAATCTTGATGTATCTTGGAGAGCGAACTGGGCAGTTTTTTTCTCAGAAATCTCCTGAAAAAGAAAAAGTTTTGGAATGGCTATTCTGGCAAATAGGCGGATTAGGTCCAATGGCAGGCCAGGTAAGTCATTTTGTAAACTATGCCCCAAATTTTCCAGGTGATCATTCTTATTCTGAAAAGCGATATAAAAATGAATATGATCGTTTGCTGGGAGTTATGGAAAGAATATTAACAGAGCGAGAATATTTAGCTGGTGATTACTCCATTGCTGATATGGCTTCTTTCCCTTGGGTTACAGCTTATAAAAGATATGAAGTGGATCTAGACTCTTTTACCAACGTCAGAAGATGGTTTGATGCAATTAAAATGAGGCCGGCGGTAAGAAGGGGAATGGAAGTGGGTAAAGAACAGAGAAACTTTGGCAAAGGTATTTCTAAAGAAAGCCTTAAGACAATGTTTAGTCAAGATGCTAAAAGCATAGCCAAAATGGCTGAAGATAAAGAAAATAAATAAACTTTATAGAAGTCCTTCTAATAGTTGTATACGATCATTTCCAAAAAACATATCGTTGTCATTTATAAAAAAAGTCGGAGAACCAAATCCACCTCTGTCCATTAATTCTTGAGTGTTATTAATCAATCTAGTCTTGGTTTTAGATTGGTTAATAAACTCAAAAAAAATATCTGGAGAAACATTAAACCTGCCTGCAACAGCAGATAAGAAATCATCTGAAGAAATATCTTTCCCATCACTCCAATACGATTTAAAAATAAATTCTAAATAAGATTCAATGTTCCCATTATCTATAAAATAAAAAGCTCCTCTCATAGCTCGAACACTATTAATAGGAAATATTTTTGGCCAATTTATAGTTATGTCACGGTATTGAGCCCAGTCCGCTAGGTCCTTTTGTGAATAATCAAGCTTTTCTTTTATTGGATTTTTTCGGCTTTCATAGACGCTTGGATTGATGGAATTAAAAATACCTCCAACAAGAATAGGTTTCCAAATAATTTTAAAATCTTTCCTTTCCATTAGGTCTAAAACACCCATAAATGAAAGATAAGTCCAAGGGCTACTGCAGTCTAAGAAATATTCTAATTTTTTCATTAGTAAAATTTTATTCGGCTATTCCAAAATAATTTTGACACCACCCAAAGAGATTTCGTTGTTTTGCATGACTTCCATTTCCAAGGCATTTTCTATAATTTTTTCTTTATTAAACGATTTAACAATAAAAGCACTTACGCCTTCTCCTCTGCCATCAGTATCATCTACAAAAATTATTTTTGACCGATCGAGTTGAATAGTTATTTCATCTGAGGAAGATCTCTTTACACCCAAAGCTTTTTCCCATTTCGAGCAAAGATTTGAAGGGTTGTCAGATTGCATGATCACACCAGAAAGGCAATCAACTAATTTAAGATTAATATCCTTTTCCCAGTTTGTTCCAGCCCAAAGCCACGCATTCGCTGGCTCCATTTTATCCAATGATAAAATTGCTCCTCCAACTTGCTTGGGATGCAAGTGAATGGTCCTCGCACGAATTTCTTCTTCTCTTCTGTCTCCCTGCCAAACAATCTCAATATCGGAAGAATTAATTCTTTCTTCTTCTTTCTCAAAACATTCTACATCCACGATCACCATATAACCGCCTTCACCATTTCTTTTTTTTAAAAATCTTTCAGCAGTTGTATTTTTCTGAACGGGCATGACTATTTCAAAAAAAGTATCGTTGAGGGGGATGAGAACATTTTCCAAACCAAAATTAATTAGACCGGCATCATGATAGGTTTCTTTGAGATCTAAAAGATTACAAATCTGACTGGCTAATTTATCCCTTTCCTCGCTAACAAAAACTAACTGTCTAATTCTCATAATCTTTGTAGAATAACAAATAATAAACAAGTGAGAAATAAATGATGGAATTAGATACAGGCACAACTCATCTATTGGCTAAAAAAGAAAATGGAGTGGGTTACTTAATTATGAATAGACCGGAAGCAAGAAATGCAATGTCTATGGAAATGAATGAGGCGCTGCAAAAGAAAATCGCTGAATTTGAGCTAGATAACGATATTCGATGTATTGTTTTAACTGGCGCTGGGAAAGGTTTTTGTGCCGGTGGAGATGTAAAAGGCATGGCATCTAAGGATAGCAACGATGAGAATACAATTGATAAAGCCATTCATAGGCAAAGAGATCACCAAAGAGGCACTTCAGGGAAATTATTTAAAATGCCAAAACCTACAATAGCCTCAATACCAGGCCCAGCAGCGGGAGCAGGACTTTCTTATGCATTGTCTTGTGATCTAAGAATAATGTCTTCTGAAGCATTCATGACCACAGCTTTTGCAAAAGTAGGATTTTCTGGAGATTACGGTGGAACTTATTTCATGTCCAAGTTAATCGGTTCTGCTAAAGCAAGAGAACTATATTTCCTTTCCGAAAGAATATCTGCAAAGGAGGCTTTAAATTTAGGACTTACAAATTGGATAGAAGAACCTGAAGAACTAGAGCTTAAAACTAAAGAATTAGCAGAAAAATTAGCATCCGGCCCAGCAGTCGCATATAGATATATGAAAGAAAATCTCAATAGAGCAATGAGTGGAGAAATAGATGAATGTCTAGACCTAGAGGCAACCCATCATGTTCATTGTGGTGAAACTATGGATCATAAAAACGCTGTTAAAGCATTTGTTGAGAAAAAGACTCCAAAGTTTCAAGGAAAATAAGAAATCAAATATCATCATATTTTGCGTAATTTATTAGTTTTATTAGTCTTTTCTTTCTCTCTTTTTATTGCGGCAAATGAAGATGAAAAAGATTTCATCGAATTATCTTATGGAGATTCAGAAAAACAGAAAATAGATTTTTATCCGGGCACTTCAAAAAAAGTATTAGTTTGGATTCATGGAGGCGGCTGGCTATACGGAGATAAAAGAGCTTCTAGATGGATAGAAAGATTGGAAAAATTCTTTCCAATAAATGAAGATTTAAACATCTTTATGGTTGGTTATCGTCTTGGAAGAAACACCGCCCCGCAAGCAGCAGAAGACGTTCTTTGTGCTTATAAGTTCATAGAGCAAGAAATCTCTAAAAGGGATCTTTCATCTGAAGACATTACTATAATGGGCTTCAGCTCAGGAGGTCACCTAGCGTTGATGACAGGCTTAATGAATAGCAAAGGCAGTGGGCATGAATGCATTGCTAAAAAATCACCTGCGGCAATTATTAATTTTTTTGGAATAACAGATATAGAGAAAAATTATTATTTTTTGAAAGAAAATAATGCATTTTTAAACTTTGTTAGTTGGTGGGTGGACTCAGAAGAAAGTATTTTAAAGATATCAAATAAATATTCACCTGTTAATTTAGTTAGTGAAAATTCTCCACCAACAATAACAGTTCATGGCGATAAGGACACTTTAGTTGGTTATGATCAAGCGCTTATTCTAAAAGAGATAATGGGGGATAAAAATCAATTGGTGACTGTAGAAGGAGGCGGACACTGGAGATTTTCTGAGGATCAAAATAAAAAAATTAAGACTGAAATAGATAGATTCATGAAAAAGAATATTTTTAAAAATTAAAAAAATTAGGTAAGGTTTAAATAAATGAAAACACTTACTGAAAAAATAACCTTTGAATGTTCAGCATCAAGTTTATGGAACATATTATCTGATGTTACTAGATGTGATTGGGTGCCTACTATAGAAGAAATTAGCCTGGAAGGAGACTGTCGAGTTTTTGAAATGGAAGGCATGGGCACTGTTAAAGAGCGGATTTTATTGCTTGATAACGAATCAATGAAATTGCAATATTCAGCAGTTGAAACTCGAACGCCACTGGAACATCATCTGGCAACTATGCATATCACCGAACTAAATAATGAAACCTGTCAATTAGAGTGGACCACAGAAATAGACCCTGAGATATTTGCAGATGCAATCCATCAAGGTATGTTGATATCAATTGAGGGAATTTCAAAAGTCGTATCAAATAATTAATAAAAATTAAATATGATCGATTACTTTAAAACCCAAAAAATCATTCATTGGTTAATGGCTATTATGATTATGCTTGATTTGAATGTTGCGCAAAAATTTGGTGGTTATATGGAGCTTTTGGACAGACTGGAATCACGAGCTGATCATGCGACTGCCGGCTTAATAGTGACATTTCTATTTATTTTGAGAATGATTCTTAGATATAGGTATGGCGCTCCTGAGTTGCCTGCAACAATGCCAAAATGGCAGGTGATTTCAGCCAAAGCTGGCCATTACGGACTTTATATTCTAATGGCAGGGTTGATTATTACTGGAATTATCTCAGCTTCATTCGCATCTGATACGATAATGATCTTTGGCTCTTATGATTTGGCCTTTTTCACTCATAATGAAAATTTGTTTTCAATCATTAGAAATGTTCATGAGTTTTGTACAAACGCCATTATTGCTTTAATAATAATTCATATCCTAGCTGCTCTTTATCATCACTTCGTCGTAAAAGATCAAACTACTTTAAATATGACTAAATTTTGGACTTCGAAAACTCAAACAGATTAATATGACTGAGGGGAAAACTATATGAGTGAAATATTTTTTGGAGCATGTGCCTTTATATGTATTGGAGGTTTTTTTATTCATGAAATAAAAGGAACCCCTTTAATGATTCCTCCTTTAGAAGACTCTGATCTTCAGCCCAATGTTAAAGGCCTTTTAAAATTTTCTTGGCATGTGGGTTCAATTTTATCTTTGGGTATAGGTTCTCTGTTTATGATTACAATAGCTATTCCTGGAAACGAATTGATGTCTAAAGTAGGGACAGCAATGTTAATTGGAATGGCTCTTATAGCTTTATCAATGTCTTACAAAAATCCAGTCATGCGGAAAACACCTGCGCCTTACTTATGGCCTTTTAGTTCTTTATTGGGAATATTAGGTATTTATTTATGAATAATTCTCATCCTTTAGCTGCATTAACCGCTGAAGAAATTAAAAAGGAGGCATAAATGTTCAGCCACATAATGATAGGAGCTAATGACATAGAAAAATCTAAGATGTTCTACGACAAGATTCTGGGAGTTTTGGGATGTAAGCCAGGAAGGTTTTTCCCAAACCTCTCAGGTCAAACAAGATATTTTTATTTTCATGAAAATATGACTTTTTGTATATCTGAGCCAATTAATAATGAATTAGCTACTCACGGAAACGGAACCACCATAGGCTTTAGTGTGAAAGATCCAGAAACAGGAAACGCTTGGCATGCTGAGGGAATAAAAAATGGCGGTGTTACTTGTGAAGATCCTCCAGGTATTAGAGAAGGAAATGGTTACAAAATGTATTTAGCATATCTCAGAGATCCTTCTGGGAACAAACTATGCGGATTTTTAAATATAGACTAAAAGATGAAAATTTATGATTAGAAGCAATTGGATAGTTGCATTATTAATTTATTCGATTTTTTTCTTTTGGTATACAAACTTTTCAGGACCTCTATCTCAAGAAGAAATAAATTTGGCAATACAAAGAATTGAAGAAGATGATTTAGCTTCCAAAGAAGATAAAGAAAATATTCTTAAATTTATGCAAGAGGACGATGGTGGTGATTTTTACATGGTTAACTACCTAGATTTTAACGAAAATCCTCCCACTTTAAAACATACTGGAAAAGGGGCTTCTGCAGAAGATCTTATAAACTATTATATGGAATATATGTATCCAGAGATGTTTTCTAGGGCTTCACATCCGGTCTTTTTTGGCGCTATTTCAGCAAATGCTCTAGATCATATTGGCGCTGAAGAAACAAAGAAATGGGACCAAGTGGGAATTGTAAGATATAGAAGTATAAGAGATATGTTAGAAATTAGTGGTAATGAAGTTTTTAATGAAAGACACGAGTATAAGGTAGGGGCTTTAACAAAAACAATAGCTGTACCTGTACCTTCCCCTCTATTTTTTGATCTAAGAATTATTATTCTTATGTTAATTTTAATATTAACGCTTAGCCTTGATTTATATAGGAAAAAATAGACAAAATGTCATTTATTGTACCTTTTTTTAAATTAACAATTAGCTTATAAATTAGTTAAAGTTACAATCTTGTAAATAATTTTTGGGAGAAAATATGACGGCTATGATATCAAAAGAAATAAGAACAGAAATAAATGAAGAAGGAAAACTCTACCTTTCTATTTCAACATCTGATGTGCCTGTTCCAGGTGACGATGAAGTTCTAATAAAAGTTGAAGCTTCTCCCATCAATCCCTCAGATTTAGGATTATTGATTAGTTTTGCAGCAGATTTATCAAATATTAACACCACAGGGTCAGGTGATGAGACTGTAACCTCTTTTGGTATTCACCCTGCTTTAATGCAATCACTAAAGCCAAGAGTAGGTCTTTCAATGAAAGCAGGCAACGAAGGTGGTGGAGTAGTTATAGACGCTGGAAAGAATGTCAAAGATTTAATTGGTAAAACAGTTGGAGTAGCAGGGGGAGAAATGTATTCTCAATACCGTTGTTTGCCTGCAATGAGTTGCTTAGTTATGAATGAAGGCACTTCCCCGGTAGAAGCGGCCTCTTCTTTTGTAAATCCTTTGACTGCTTTGGGTTTTACAGAAACCATGAGATTAGAAAATCATAAAGCCATAGTTCATACAGCAGCAGCGTCTAATTTAGGGCAAATGTTAGTTAAAATTTGTAAAGCCGATTCAATTCCATTAATCAACATAGTTAGAAAACAAGAGCATGTAGACCTTTTAAAAGGCATTGGTGCTGAGTATGTTCTTAACACGTCTGATGCTGATTTCATGGGCAACTTGATTGATGCATTAGTTGAAACTGGAGCAACTTTGGGTTTTGACGCAACCGGTGGAGGAAACGAAGGAAAACTGCCTGGGCAAATATTAGCAGCTATGGAAATTGCAGCTAATAAAAATGCTAAGGAATACAGTCGATACGGTTCAGATACATACAAACAAGTATATATTTATGGAGGATTAGACCCTTCGCCAACAGTACTTAATAGATCTTTTGGCTTATCTTGGGGGTTGGGAGGATGGTTACTAACACCATTTATAGGCAGAGTAGGAATGGAAAAATTTCAAGAAATGCGTGACAGAGTAGCAAAAGAAATTACAACAACTTTTGCAAGTAACTATACTCAAGAGATTTCTTTAGAAGAAATGCTTGATCCAGAGATAATAAAAACTTATGCAAAACAAGCTACTGGTACTAAGTTTTTAGTTACGCCGCATAAATGATTCAAAGACTATTTGGCGCAGCGCTAATTTTTTTATCAGCTGCTTATATACCTATTATTGGCGCAATAGCTGTAAACTCATCTTTTACGGTTGCTCAAAAAGGCTTGTATAGTGCAATAGTATATGGAGCAAGTTGGATAATATTATTTTTAGGAATATATATGGCTGGACCTGAATTAGTTAAAAAACTTAAAGATTTTTATGAAAAAATTAAAATTAAAATCTTCAAACAGAAATAGTATTTTTAATTTTATAGTTCTAAGAGAATTAGATTATTCAAATCATATTTAAATGAAAAAACAAAAAATAACCTCTTTCATTCACAGAGAAGGATGGAGATTTTCTTTTGTTGCATTATTAATTTCAATATCCTTAAGCTTCATTTGGCTTCCGCTAGCAATTTTTGGATACTTAGTAACTTTCTTTATTATTTGGTTTTTCAGAGATCCAGAAAGATCTACGCCTGATACTCCCAATGCGATAATTAGTTCTGCAGACGGAGAAATTTGTTTAATTGATGAAGCATTTCCACCTAAAGAGCTTGGGCTAGAAGATATTTCAATGAAAAGAGTATGTATTTTTATGAATGTTTTTAATGTTCACGTAAATAGAAGTCCGATAGAAGGAAGTGTGGAAAAAATCTCTTATAAAGAAGGAAGTTTTTTCAATGCCAGCTTAGACAAAGCAAGTGAAAAAAATGAAAGAAATTCATTGATTATAAAAACACAAAATGGAGCCCAAATCATAGTTGTTCAAATTGCAGGATTAATAGCCAGAAGAATTTTGAGCTTCATTAAAACGGGAAAATATTTATCTGCCGGAGAAAGATTTGGTTTGATAAGATTTGGCTCAAGAGTAGATATATATATGCCAAAAAATACAAAAATAGATATAGGCCTTGGCGATAAAGTTGTTGCTGGCGAGACAATAATTGCTCATCTGAAATAATTTCTGAATGAAAAAGATAGATTTTAGATCTCTAATACCTAATTTAATTACATTAGCAGGGCTTTCTTTTGGTCTCAGTTCTATAAGATTTGCACTAGAATTACAGTTTGAAACAGCGGTAGTTTTCATTATTTTTGCAGCAATATGTGATGTGCTGGATGGTTTAGTGGCAAGAGTTTTAAACAGTCAATCTGAATTAGGAGCTGAATTAGATTCTTTAGCAGATTTTGTAAATTTTGGAGTTGCCCCAGGACTAATTTTATATATGAGCATCATGCATGAAAGAGATTTTGTAGGCTCTATTGCAGTGCTTATCTATATTTTATTTTCTTGTATCAGACTAGCTATATTTAACTTGGATTCAGAAGATCAAAGCTCTGAACAATCAGGGTTCTTTATGGGTATACCTACGCCAGTTGGAGCTGTTTTGATTCTGTTACCGGTCACACACATATTTATTGGATTTGATTGGGCCTCAGAAAATATAAATCTTGTTGCAATTTATACAGTTCTAATAGGAGCTTTACTAATAAGCAGGGTTCCAACCTACTCTTCAAAAAGAGAAAAGTTAAAATTAAAAAAAAATAATTATGTTATTTTTTTAATACTTTTTACTCTAGTCATTCTTGGTCTGATAAATTTCTTATGGATCTCATTGACTCTTCTGTCGGCTTTATACATTTTAAGTATTCCTTTTTCTCTGAGAGCTTGGAAAAATCAAAAGTCCTAAAATTTTTATTTTCCTAAAGGGCTATGATGAATCTGTTGAGTTAGAATATTAAAAAACGAGGGGGTTTTTATGCCAGAAATTACAATATTGGGTTGGTTTCATACCATTCTTGGAGTCTTAGCTTTGCTTTTTGGCTTCTACTCTTTAGGAAAATATAAGTTCATAAAATATGAAAACTTTTCGGGTAAATTTTATTTGCTGATTACTTTGATTGTTGCGGGAACTTCATTGCTTATATACAACCAAGGAGGATTTGGCCCAGCACATGCGATGGGAGTTCTAGCAATAGGCGCGGTTCTTGTTGGGATTTTTGCTGAAAAAACAGAAGTTTTCAGAAGTTTCTCTAAATATATTGAAACTTTGAGTTACTCCTCAACTTTTTTATTCCATTTGGTGCCGGCAACATTTGATGGTCTAAGAAGATTACCAACAGATAATCCAATAGTGAAAGAATTAGATGATCCTATTTTATTAAATTCTATTCTGGCGGTATTTTTAATATATTTATTATTATTAGCTTCTCAATTTTATATTCTCTATAAAAAATAAAAAAATGAAGTCCGCTATAGTATTAATTTTAATAATCATTATTGTAATCTTAGCTATACTATTTGGACCTAATGTTTGGAGAATCTATAAAGTGACTAATTTATTTAATGAAGAATCTATCTCATATAATTTTATAAATATGGATGAATTTTTTCCCATATCAACTCCAATAAAAGCTTCAGAAAACCCTCATATATTTGAAAAAAAAGAAAACTTCCAACTTCCTGAAACATATTTTTACGAAGGAGAAGAAAAAAGCTTGATGAATGCCATTGATTATTTTCAAACAGATGGAATGGTCATTTTGCATAAAGGAGATTTGATTTATGAGAATTATTGGAATGATAATAAAGAAGATACTAGACACATTATATGGTCAGTATCAAAATCATTTTTATCAGCTTTGGTAGGAATAGCAGTAGAAGAAGGGTTAATTGAAAGTATTGAAGATCCAATTACTAAGTACCTCAAAGACTTTATTGGAACAGGATATGAGGGAGTCTCAATTAAAAACCTTCTTCAAATGTCTTCTGGAATTGGTTTTAATGAGGACTATGGAGATCCTGATTCTGATATAAATCGTTATGGAAGAGTAACTGCTACCGGCACATCTCAAAGAGAATTTGCTAAAACCTTAAAAAACGCTAGAACGCCTGGAACCTATAATCATTATGTGAGTTTAGACTCTCAAATGCTGGGAATGTTAGTTGCTGAAGTTTCAGGAGTTTCTATTAAGGAGTATCTCCACGATAAAATTTGGAATCAGATTGGCATGCAAGATGACGCTTTTTATTTAACAGATCATCAGGATATAGAAATGTCTCTGGGAGGTCTCAATGCAACTGTAAGGGACCTTGCTAAATTTGGGCAACTATACTTAAACAAGGGAAGCTGGAAAGGCAAACAAATTGTTCCTGAACAATGGGTAGCTGACTCAACGATTCCAGATGGAAAACATGTGCAACCTTTTGCAGGCGAAGATTTATCATCGAGTAATTGGGGGTATGGCTATCAATGGTGGGTGCCTGGACCAGTAGTAACAGATTACACAGCTCATGGTGTTTACAATCAATTTGTTTACGTAGATCCAAAAACAGAAATTGTAATAGCAAAAACTTCCTCTAACTTTAGATTTGTAGAAGAAAAAGAATTTACTAAAGATGCACACATAGCTATCTTTAGAGCAATATCTGAATTGATTTCAGAAAATTAAATAACTTTTATAATCTTCAAAATATTTACTATCGTGAAAGAAGGAAAAATTTTAGTTCCCAAAATACATTTGGCAAATAGGCCTAAAATAATTCAGTGGATTGGAAGAACCATACAGAAATTTTCTGGCTGGAAAGTTCATGGAGAAATACCAAATTTAGAAAAATTTGTTTTAGTAGGAGGCCCTCATACTTCTAATTGGGATTTTGTTCATGCCTTGGCTCTTATTTGGGCAATAGATTTAAAATTATATGTATTGGCTAAACATACTCTTTTCTCAATTCCTATTTTAAAAAATATTATGAGAGGCATTGGAGGAATTCCAGTAGACAGAAAAAATCCCCAATTAGTAGTTGACCAAGTGTCTAAATTATTAGATGAGAGAGGAGGTGTCATCATTGGCCTTACCCCAGAGGGAACAAGATCAAAAGTAGAAAAATGGAAATCCGGCTTCTTAAGAATATCAAAACAAATGGATTGTAAAATAGCGTTAGTGGGAATAGATTTTGATAAGAAAGTTTGTACTTTTAGTGGATTTTTTGAACCTTCAGGAGATAATGAAAAAGATGTTAAAGATTTAAAGTCTTTTTACAAAGATTTTAAACCAAAAATACCAGAAAATTTTTAAAAGAGGAGATTCAGATGTTAGAAATTTATCAATCAGTTTTTATTGGTTTTTGGGTAATATTATCCACGATAATTATTCAGGCTTTAATCCTAGTCGGAGCACACAGAGCACAACCTGGTTATCAAGTTGGTGTGATAGATCCCAACTTAGGACAAGAATCCTTTTTTTTCAGAAGTCATCGTGCTTTTTGGAATTCCCTAGAGAATATAGTTCCTCTCTTTGGCTTGGGGATAATAGCTATACTATCCGGGTACAATGCTGAAAAATTAAATTTCATTATATGGGTTTATGCAATTTCCAGAATAATTCATATGATTTTATATTATTCAATTGCGACAGATAAAAATCCCAGTTTGAGAAGTTTATTTTGGATCTCAGGACTTTTTGCAAATATATATTTAATGGTTGATCTGGGTCTTTTCTTAATTTGATGGATAAATAAAAAAAAATTATATAATCCCATATGGAAAATAATTCAGGGAATATATCTTTCATCGTTCCATGTTATGAAAGTTCAAATGCTTTAAAAACTCTTCTTTTATCTATTCCAAAAGAACATGAAGTTATTCTTGTGAATAACTCTCAAGAAAAAGAAATTAAAAATGTTGCAAGTATTTATGATTGCAAAATAATTCAAAATGAAAAAAATCTGGGGTTTGGCTCTGCATGTAATATTGGAGCAAGACTAGCGAAAGAAGACTTTCTTTTTTTTCTAAACCCTGACTCTTCTCTTAGTCCAGATGCAATAAGCGAGCTATTAAAAGCGGTTGAAAGGTATCCTGAAGCAAGCGCTTTTAATCCTAAAATCTCTGATGCGTTAGGCAAACAAAACTTTAAGAGAAGGTCTGTTTTATTACCCAAAAAAGAATGGATGAGTAGAAAACGTCCAGAAGGAGACAAAGAAGTTTCAATTTTAAGTGGATCAGCAATTTTTATAAAGAAAGAGGTTTTTTTAAAGATTTCCGGATTTGATGAAAATATATTTTTGTATCATGAAGATGATGATTTATCTATTAGATTAAAAGCAGAGGTGGGCCCTTTGATGTATATTCATAATGCTTTAGTGACTCACATAGGAGGTAGCTCAAGCTCGAGAAATTCAACAATAGCTGCACTTAAAGGCTATCATATGGGTAGATCAAGAGTTTATGCTCAAAAAAAACATAAAATAAAAGGGTCTACATTAAAAAATATTATGTTTGCAAGTTTTCAATTATTATCTCCGGAAATTTTATTTTCTTCTAGAAAAAGAGCTAAATTCTATGCTTTCTTCAAAGGCGTCAATGAAGAAATTTTTTTTAAGGATAAAGTTAAGTAGATATGATATTTGTTACAGGTGGAGCAGGTTTTATAGGCTCAAATTTCATTTTAAAATGGCTAAATTATTCAGAAGAAAGTATTTTAAATATAGATAATCTATCTTATGCAGCTAACCTAAAAAATCTATCTGCAGTAGAAAAAGATATTAGATACAAATTCGAAAAAGTAAATATCCAAAATCAACAAAAAATAGAAGATCTTTTTTTTGAAAATAAACCTAGAGCAATTATAAACTTTGCTGCTGAAAGCCACGTCGATAAGTCTATTGAGGGGCCAGAAGCTTTTATAAACGCAAATATCTTAGGAACTTTTTCTATGCTTAATGCAGCCCTAAACTATTACAAAGTAATATCTAAAGAAGAAAAAAGAAGTTTTAGGTTTATACATGTTTCAACAGATGAAGTTTTTGGCTCCTTAAAAAAAGAAGACCAAAGCTCAAATGAAAAAAGTGCTTATAAACCAAACAGTCCGTATTCTGCTTCTAAAGCGGCTAGTGATCATTTAGTCAGGGCTTGGTTTCATACCTATGGTTTGCCAACCATAACCTCAAATTGCACTAATAATTATGGACCAAGACAATTTACTGAAAAATTAATTCCTTTGATAATATCTAATGCAGTTAAAGGAAAAAAATTGCCAATTTATGGAGACGGAAAAAATATAAGAGATTGGCTTTATGTAGAAGATCATTGTTCAGCAATAATAAAAATTTTAGAAAAAGGCAAAGTAGGAGAGACTTATAATATTGGTGGAAACAGTGAAAAAAATAACAATGAAATTGTTTCAGAAATTTGCAAAATTTTAGATTCCATTTCGCCAAGAGAAGACAAGACTTCATACTTATCTCAAATTGAATATGTAGAAGATAGAGCGGGTCATGATTTTAGATATAGCTTAGATATTTCAAAAATAAACAAGGAACTTGGCTGGTTCCCAGAACAAACTTTTTCTGCTGGATTAGAAAAAACAATTAAATGGTATCTGGATAATTTATAAATCTTGTAATGTTAGATAAAAATATTCTGGAAGATAACAAGAAAAAGATTTTAATTCTTGGATCAAATGGGCAAATCGGAAAGCATCTCTCAAAAGATTTAACCACGCTCGGCGAAGTAATTTCCTTAGACAGAGATGGATTTGATTTTGAAAATCCAAAATCTTTAGATTTAATCATTAAAACAATAAATCCAAAATTTATTATTAATGCAGCTGCATACACAAACGTCGATGGCGCAGAGGATTTTGAAAAGAATGCCTATCAAGTTAATGCTTTGACAGTAAAAAAACTAGCAATTTTGGCCCATGAAAACGACGCCGTTTTAATACACTTTTCAACTGATTATGTATTTGATGGCTCAAAAGAAAAACCTTATTCAGAGAATGATACTGCAAAGCCTATCTCAGTTTATGGAAATTCTAAATTAGAAGGAGAAAAATTTATTGCTGAGGCATGTTCAAAGTACTTAATTTTGAGGACCAGCGGTGTTATTTCAAAAAATGACGACAACTTCATTTCAAAAATAATTAATCTATCTAAAGACAGAGATGAGTTAAATATTGTTTCAGATCAAGAGACTAGTTTAAATTTTTCGGGTTTTATTTCTTCGGCTGTTTATAAAATAATTACTTCACTTGAACAAAATTTAAATAAAGAAAATAGATGGGGAACCTATCATCTTTCTGGTAGTGAATCAGGCACTTGGTTTGAATTTGCTAAGTTCACTCAAGAGATATCAAAAAAAATATATCTAAAATCTAGCTTTTCTATGATAGATATAAATCCGATACCTTCATCAAAATTTACTCAAAGAGCTAAAAGACCAAAATATTCTTTTCTCTCTTCTGTTAAATTAAAAGATAACTTTGGAATAGAATTACCTAATTGGAAAAAAAGCATTATTGAAATTATGGGAAATAATGAATAAAACTATAAATAATAGAAAAGGAATTATATTAGCTGGAGGAGTTGGTTCAAGGCTTCATCCACTTACACAAGTTATTTCGAAACAATTACTTCCTGTCTTTGACAAACCTATGGTCTATTATCCTCTTTCAACACTTATGCTTGCTGGAATAAAAGAAATAGCAATAATATCTACACCTAAAGATTTGCCTAAATTTAAGAAATTACTAGGGTCTGGAAAACAGTGGGGCTTAAAATTAAAGTATATAAAACAGACAAAACCAAATGGAATTGCTGAAGCCTTCATTCTGTCAAAAGATTTTATTAAAAACGATCCTAGTTGCTTAATATTAGGAGATAACATTTATCATGGAAACGACTTAACAAAAATTTTAAGAGAAGCAAACGAAGATGAAGATAATTCCACTATTTTTACATATCAAGTTAAGGATCCAGAAAGATTTGGTATTCTGACTTTAGATAAAAGTGGTCTGCCTGCAAAGATCCAAGAGAAGCCTAAGTTACCAAAAAGTAATCTTGCCATCACGGGCCTATATTTTTTTCCAAAAAATGTTTCTTCAAGAGCTAAAAAATTAAAACCATCTAAAAGAGGAGAATTAGAAATCTCTGATCTTAATGCGGGTTATTTAAAAGACAAATTATTAAGAGCTAAGATATTAAATAGAGGTTTTACTTGGTTAGATACTGGAACGTTTGATAGTTTGCTTGAAGCTTCAAACTTTATTTCTCTCGTTCAAAATAGACAAAGCACAATTGTTGCCTGTCCGGAAGAAATTGCATATAAAAACGGGTGGATTAAAAAGTCTGATTTATTAAAATTATCTAAGTCGATGAAAAACTCTTATAGCAGCTTCCTAACAAAACTTTTGAAAGAATAGAATGAGAAAAGAATCCCTAAACGAAGTATCAATCTTAAACCCAAAAGTCTTTTCAGATGAAAGAGGAAGTTTTTCAGAAAATTTTAATCTCCATAGGTTTAGAGAATCAATAGGAGATGATTATTCATTTGTACAAGACAATAAAAGTGTTTCTAAAAAAGGAGTCTTTAGAGGTCTTCACTATCAACTTAATAATCCTCAAGGAAAGTTAGTGCAAGTTTTCTCTGGGGAGGTTTTTGATGTAATTGTAGATTTAAGAAAAAGCTCAAATACATTTGGAGACTGGATGGGAATAACTTTATCTAAAGAAAATGGGAAACAATTATGGGTGCCTCCAGGATTAGCTCATGGATTTTTAGTATTGAGTGATGAAGCAGAATTTTTCTACAAGGTTACAGACTATTGGAACAAAGATGATGAAAGGTGCTTGAAATGGAATGATCAAGACTTAAATATAGATCTACCTATAAAGCCAACCTTAATTTCAGAAAACGATCAAAAAGGAAAACTTTTTAAAGATGCTGAATATTTTGCATAACTTTTAAGACGTTTAAATTAGTTTTAGAAATTAAATTCAAACTGATAATATAATTTCGGAGAAAATTTTATGAATCGAGTTACACAGCACTTAGGAACAAAATATCCAATCGTCCAGGCACCCATGGGTTGGATAGCAAGAAGTCAGTTAGCTTCAGCAGTATCGAATTCAGGTGGGCTAGGAGTCATAGAAACTTCTTCTGGAGAGGTAGATGCATGCAAAAAAGAAATAAAAAAAATGTCGGAATTAACTGACAAGCCTTTCGGAGTTAATTTACCAATAATGTTTTTACAAGATGATTCAATTGTAGATTTTGTTGCTGAATGTGGAGTTAAGTTTGTTACCACATCAGCTGGAAGTCCTGCCAAATACATAGATGTTCTTAAGGGCGCAGGTTTAACTGTCTATCATGCAGTACCAAGTCTTGCTGGAGCTATGAAAGCAGCTGAAGCTGGAGTCGATGGATTAGTTGTAGAGGGAACAGAAGGTGGTGGATTCAAAAATCCCGAAGAAGTAGGGCTATTTGTTTTAATTCAAGCTATAAGGAAAAAAATTGATCTTCCAATAATTGCTGCTGGAGGAATAGCAGATGGCCAAGGAATGGCTGCAGCGTTTGCTGTTGGAGCAGAAGGGATTCAGATGGGTACAAGATTTGTTTCTAGCAAAGAAAGTCCAGTACATAATAATTGGAAGAATGCTATTTTGGAGGGTACTGAATCTGATACGTATGTATTGAATAAAACAGGCTCGCCTTGTTTAAGAGCAATTAAAACTGATTATACAAAAGAGATCTTTGAAAAAGGATCAATGGATATGAGTGTTTTTGGAAGCGTTCAAGACTTATATTTTGGCGGCGATCTTAATGCTGCGCCAGCTCTAACTGGACAATCAATGGGGCTTATAGATGAGATAAAATCTGTTCAAACTATAATTAATGAAACTGTAAAAGACTTTAATTCTACTTGTGAACAACTTCAAAGTTCTAAGATATAATCTTTAAAAAATTTAACTAGCTATTTCAATCCTTTTGAAAAAGAATTAATCTAATTGATCAAAGTTAAGGAAAGACTAAAATGGATTGGTTCTTACAAAACATAAGCGTAATTATTCAAGCTGCAGCAGCCCTTGGAGCTCTTGGCACAGTATTTTTCTTGATAAGAGAAATGGCAGAACAAAATAGAGTTTCTAAAGCAAATGTAAGACAAAATGTTGCTGACAGCCATCAAAAGATGGCGTTAGCTGGAATGACAAAAGATATTGTTCAAATAAAAATTAAACTCAGGAAAGATGAGCCTTTAACAGAAGAAGAAGATGCGATGTATTTATCATATTTTGCAGTGATGCTTCGATCTAGAGAAAATCAATATTATCAATACACAATTGGCATGCTGGATGAATCAGAGTGGGCATCATTTTTAAAATCATTTAAAACATTATTCAAATCACCTCATCACTTAAAGTTATGGTCTTTCATGAGAGAAACCTTTGATTCAGATTTTGTTTTGATAGTTGATGATTTAATAGAAGAGGGGAAATGAGCATAAATCAGAAAAAACAGCTTTATTTAATAGAATCTTTACAGCAACATCCAAGCGCTTTCATTATTTTTGATAAAAACTTAAGCATTCAATGGATGAATAACTCTTCAAGATATATTTTTGCATGTGAGGACAATTGTGAACCTGATTGCAACGATGACTGTGATGTTGAAATTAAAGGAATTTTCAATATTAAAAAATCGGAAAAATTAAAAGAGGTAAAAGTTGCTTCGTCTTTTGAATCTAACGTAGACATGAGATTAAGAAAAATTAATTTCTTTCTTAGATGCAGAGTCCATGAGGTTCCTATAGCAGATGAATCGACTTTTTTTCTCTTAGAGGTTTTAACAAACAACAAAGAAACTTTAGAGGCTCTTCGAGAGACGATTTCATGCATTGAGCATGACAGAATAGATTTGGCTTATCAAAAACAAGTAAATTTAAAATCGGGAAAATTAGTGGGTTTAGAAGCTTTGCTAAGAATGAGAGACGAAGATGGAAATATTATTCCGAATGATAAATTCATACCATTGATAGAAGGAGAAAGCCTATTTTCTTTAGTAGTAATGGCTTCTTTAGAAAAACTAAAAGAAGCATTTGATTTAAAAAATGAAGTAGATATGTCAGGCGTAACTATTTATTTAAATGTTTCTGCTCATACTGCTATGCAGGAAAACTTTACTAATATTTTTATAGAATATGTAAAGGAATTGAATCTACAACCTGGAGAACTTGGTTTAGAGATTACAGAAACAGCCGAGCTAGAAGATGTAAAAAAAGCTGGCGAATCTTTTCAAAAATTAAAAGATTTTGGTATTCCGTTAGCAATAGATGATTTTGGTGCTGGATATTCCTCTTTGAGTTATTTAAGAGACTTGCCAGTAGATTCTGTGAAGTTAGATAAAGTTTTTTCTCAAACTATTTCTGAAAAGACGACTTCAGAATTAATTAAATTTGTTGTCAGTGTATGTGATACTTTGTCATTACAAATGCTAGGCGAAGGAATAGAAACAGAAGATCAAAAACAAAGATTCATAGATATTGGATGTCCTAATGGACAAGGTTATTTAATGCATAGGCCTGAATTTTTAGACGAATTAAAAGGTAGTTTAGGATGAGCCAAGAAATAAAAAAGCCATCAAAAGGCGCAGAGCAAATACTTCTTGCTCAAATAAAACAAGAATTTACTGCGCCAGCTGACGCTATAGAACAATACATTGATTTAATTGCTCAATATGCAGAAGAAAATAAAATTAATTTAAATGATGAGATAACTCAAATTAGATCAGGGCAAGAAAAGCTTTTGACGCAATATGAAGAAGCATTCAGAGAAAATACTAAAAACGATGCTCAAAGAAATAAAACAGCTCAAGAATATTCTGAACTGAGACATAATTTAAGAACACCATTAAACGCAATAATTGGGTATAGCGAAATATTAATGGAAGATTTTGAAGACGATTTATCGGAAAGCTGTATAGAGGATCTCAATAATATTTTATCCCTTTCTCGAGATACAGAAAAAGCTATAGAAAAATTTGTAGACTTTATTAAAGGAGATCTTAAATCCGAACCTTCAGATAATTCAGGAACAAGCAGCATAAAGAATGCTGAGTCTCTTTTTAAATCTTTAGGAGATCTTGATTATAGTCTTGAGATAGACGACAACTTAAAAGATGCTGATATTTTAATAGTAGATGATAACGTTACAAATTGTGAAGTTCTTCAGAGACGACTTGGACAACATGGACTAGATTGCAGAGTTGTATACAACGGGACAGATGCAATAACAGAAGTTAACCGACAAACTCCTGATTTGATTCTTTTAGATGTAATTCTTCCAGATATCAATGGGTTAGAATTATTGAAAGAATTTAGATTAAATCATAGTGCAGATGAACTTCCGATAATTATGGTTTCGGCTTTTAATGATGTAGATAGTACAGCTAAATGTATTAAGTTAGGAGCTACAGATTATTTACCAAAGCCTCTTAACGGGACCATCTTAATGGCTAAAGCTGTGGCTAGTTTAGAGGCTAAATATTTTAGAGAAGCAAATAGAAAGCTTTTAGAAGAGTTGCACATAAGAGCAACTACTTGTCCTCTTACAGGAATTTACAATAGAAAAGTAGTGTTTGATCACGGGCAAGAATTCTTCGAAAAAGCAAAGAAAGAAACTGAAAAACACTTTTCTTTATTATCGATAGATATAGATTTTTTTAAAAAAGTAAATGACACCTACGGCCATCCTGGAGGCGATGTTGTGATAATTGCTTTAGCTAATTTATTAAAAGATAAAAGCGAGCCAAATATTGTTGGAAGGGTTGGTGGAGAAGAATACATGGCTCTTATCATGGATAATGAATCAGAAACGATAGAAGAATTTTGCTCTTCTCTTAGAAAAGAAGTAAACAATCTAAAAATACCATTCCAAGATATAGAGATTAATATTAATATTAGCGGAGGCGTAACTCATTCTTCAACCTCGTCAAGTTTTGAAGATATGATCAATGTTGCCGATGAAAGATTATATAAATCTAAAGAAAATGGAAGAGATCAAATAACTTTTGACTAGATAGGGAAATAATATGAAAAAAATTTTATATGTTGAAGATAATGAAATGAATAGGGATATGCTGGGAAGAAGATTAACTAGAAGAGAGTATGAGGTTATCTTCGCTTTCGATGGTCAGGAAGGCCTAGATAAAATGAAATCAGAAAATCCTGATTTAGTTTTAATGGATATGGGGTTGCCAGTCTTGGATGGATGGGATGCTACTTCCAAAGCTAAAGAGGATCCTGAGATTTCTTCAATTCCAATAATTGCTTTAACTGCTCATGCTATGGAACATGATAGACAAAAAGCTTTAGATTGTGGAGCGGATGATTTTGATACTAAGCCGGTAGATTTCAAAAGGCTTTTAGAAAAAATAGAAGCTAAGATTTAAGTTAGTTATCTTTAAGTATTTTTGCAACTAGCCCTGGCAATTGATTTATTGAAACTTCGTCTTTTTTAATCAAGCCTTCTACATTTTTATTAAGTAATTCAGCTTGAACATCAGTTAAATCTTTTCCTGAATAAACTAGAACATTAGGTCGATCTTCTTCAGGCTTTAAAGAAATTAAATTTTCAAGAAATTCAAAACCGTCCATTCTAGGCATTTCTAAATCTAAAACAATAAGAGATGGATTTTTATCAAGCTTAGTTAAACCATCTTTACCATCTTTAGCTAAAATAGGATCATATCCTGCATCAATTAAAGATCTTTTTAAGATGTCTCTAGTATTCGCATCATCATCAACTATGAGAATAGTTTTATTTTTATCATCGATACCTATTAAACCAGATACAGTTTCAAGAAACTTAGCTCTATCAATTGGTTTGGTTAAATAATCATCAGCTCCTAATGAAGAAGCTAGTTTTTCTTGAGACATTTGGCTAACCATAACAACAGGAATATCTTTTATTTCCTCGTCAGATTTACATTCTCTTAAAATAGACCAGCCATCTCTGCCCGGCATTAAAACATCCAATAAAATGAGCTTAGGATTAAGTTCTCTTATCATTTTTAATCCCTGCTCTCCATCAGTCGCGCCAATTAATCTCATCCCAGCCTTAACGACAGTTCTTCTGATTAAATCATGCATAGCGACATCGTCATCAATAAGGATGCAGATATTTTCTTCATTAACATTTTCAGAAATCCCATCCTCTAACTCTTTTTGATCAGATGAAACTCTCGGAACGCAGATATTAAAAACAGAGCCTTTGCCTTTTTCACTAGAGACGTTTACCTCACCACCCATAAGTTCCGCAAACCTTTTGCTGATTGGTAAACCTAAGCCAGTTCCGCCATGAGTAGCTGAAGTTGATCTTTCAGCTTGCGTATACTCTTCAAAAACTTTTGCCACTCCTTCTGCACTCATTCCTTCGCCATCATCAGTTACTTTAAACTCAATCATTTCAATTTCATCTTTTGTTATAGAACTTACATCTAATGTAACTAAGCCATTTTTAGTAAATTTAAATGCATTACTTAAAAAGTTAGTTACACATTGCCTTAATTTTGTTTCATCTTGAGTCATTGAGCCAATGGCATCTTGTATATTAATTACAAAGCCATTGTCATTTTTTGAAGCAAGAGGAGCATTCACATCTTTCAAAGTTTCTACTAACTTTTCAATTTCAAAGCTAGTTAGATAAAGCTCCATTTTCCCTGCTTCAATTTTAGAAAGATCTAACACATTATTAATCAAAGATAATAGATGAGTTCCTGCTGAGGTAATTTTTTGTAAATCCGGCATTAGATCTTCGTAACCTAAATCTTCACATTCTTCGTAAAGCATTTCTCCATAACCTAAAATAGCATTTAAAGGTGTTCTCAATTCATGACTCATATTTGCAAAGAATTTACTTTTTTGCGCATTAGCTTCTTGAGCTTCATCCCTAGATTCTTCCATATCTTTTGTTCTAGAATCTATCAAAACTTGAACTTCATCTGCCATTCTTGAAAAAGCTAAAGTCATTAATTCAACTGATGCATCTTCACTAGAAGCTTCATCACTGCTATCGGCAAGATCTTGCATTTTTTTTATGTCATTTAAGATAAGAGTTCTTGAGTCTCCTTCAAGTTCATCAGCCAGGATAGACATTTTTTCTATTATTGCTTCATCTCTTTCTTTTCTTCTTCGTGCTTGTTCTTCTCTTATATTTTCCATTTCTGTTAAATGGCCTCTATAAATTTCTAAGGCTTTTGCTAGCTGACCCACTTCATCATTATCTGATTTCAAAATCCCCTTTCTGTCTGGCATAGTTTTTGATAAATCTCCTCCAGTTAGTGCTTCTAATACCTCTATTGCTTTATTTATTGAGCCAAAAGTATTAGCTGAAATTAAAGAAGTAATTAAAATTACCAAAAAAATTACTACAAAAATTAAAAAGAAAATTAGATTCAATATGTTGTTTTCTTGAGAGATACTTTCTCGTTCGTCTTTGAAAATAAAGAATTGAGCTTTTTCTGCTGAAAGATAAGAACTCAAAGGAAGAAGGGTCATGGAAGAACCCAATTCACTATCTCTGATATTAGTTCTATTTCCATAAATAGATAAATATTCCTCTGCTTTTTTAACAAAAAGACTTAGATCGCTCTCGTCATTGAAAGACGCTTCATCTTCATTATTTAAATCTAATGCGTATCTTGCATAATCGTCTCCTAAAGAAATTATTCCCTCTGGAGTTCTTACTGCCGAAATTAGCTCAAACTCATCTCCAAATGTTTCTAAAGATTTTCTAATATCTATTCCCATAACAACAATAGCTTCAGCATCTCTACCGAAAGCTTTTACAGGAAAAGCCATTGTCTGATTTAAGGTCGATATTTCTTTCTCAGATGAATCAGAAATAGCAGAAAGAGTTCTTCTTGGTCTTTCGCTTGCATCATTCAAGTAATTTTGAAGATTCTCTGTAAAGTCAGGGTTTGCTTTTGGATTGCACGGATCAATACCAGATAAATCCAAAGCACTTCCGCAGTAAAATCTATCTCCATTCGGGTAATAAGCCATAACATAACTTAAATTTCCTTCGTCAAGATCAAACTCAAACATGAGGTCTAACAAATAACTTGCTTCCCCTGAGTTTTTCTTAGTAATGAACTCAATTAATGGATTGCTATAATCATGATCAGGAGAGGAAAGCTCCTCTTCTGGATAAATTTCATTTTCTGGATCCCAAAAAGTTCCTCTTTCTCCAGAAGGAAGCCAACTGGAAATAGGATCAAAAGATGTCTCAAGAGTTTGAAACCATGCAGCCTCATACGTTGTAACTAAAGATTCAGATGAAAATTCCCTTTGAGTATCTTCTCTCCATGAGTAAAGACCATAAAGGATAGACGCTAGAAGGATATTTCCTGCTAGTCCGATTAAAATCAGAGTAGTTCGAATACGCATCTAGCGTCCTGTATTAGTAAAAAAAGATTTACTGAACTTTAAAGACCATCTTTACTTGGACATCATTAACTTTCACAGATACTCCTTCATAAACAGGAGGCTCATATAAGTATTTTCTTATAGATTTCATTGCTGCTCTTTCAAACAAACCTGCAGGTTCACTCTCAACAACATAAGGGTCTATAACTGATCCATCAGTATCGATATCAAACTCAACAAGAACATAACCATCTTTAGCAAGTCTCAAGGCTTTCCTTGGAAATTTTGCCGGTTGAGAATAAATTCTTTTAACCTCTAATTCGACCTTATCATCTTCTCCAACGTAGCCTGATTCAGCAAAAGACGATGTTGTAAAAACTATAATTAGAGCGCTGAAAAGAATTGCTTCAACATTCATTTTCTTTAATAAACTTATCATTTGATCTCCTGGATAAAAAAACATTATAAATCGGATGTATTTCCACGTAAAATCATTATTTATGGACAGAGTAATAGGAGGCATGCTTTTAAATCAGAGATACTGGGATATTTTTTCAGTATCAGGAAATGATTCTGTCAAAAAAGCTTGCCAAATAATGGATGAGAAAAAGATAGGAGCACTGCTGGTACATTGTGATGAAACTGGCGACACTCAAGATTTAAAAGGGATTTTAACTGAAAGAGATATTGTAGAACTTATTTCTAGAAAAGACGTTGATATAGAAGATTTTAAAGTTCAAGACATAATGTCAGAAAATATAATTAGTATTACATCGGCAGAAACTGCAGGGGATGCATTAAATCTCATGATTGAAAATCAAATTAGACACCTGGCCGTCATGGAAAATAAAAAATTAATAGGTGTTCTTTCTATGAGAGACATTTTAAAGAAAAATTAAAAATTTAATTCTTTATTATTTATTAAAGAAGGAGACGGACTTTTTAATTTATCAGGATAATCGCTAGTAAAATGCAGACCTCTACTCTCATGCCTTTGGCTAGCACTTTCTATTACAATCCTAGCAACTAAAACAAGATTTCTTAGCTCTATAAAGTCAGAGCTAATCTCATAATTGCTATAAAAATCCTCTACCTCTTTGTGAATAAGTTTTATTTTTTCTTTTGCTTTTTTTAATCTATCGTTGCTTCTCACAACTCCAACATAATCCCACATCAAACGTCTAGTAGCATCCCAATTATGAGATATGAGAACATTTTCTCCTGCAGTAATAACTTTTGAATTATCCCATTCAGGTAAATCATCTGTTAAACAAATAAAATTTTTCTTTATGTCTGAGGCCGCTGATTTAGCGAAAACTATGCACTCTAATAAAGAGTTACTTGCCATTCTATTAGCTCCATGAAGACCAGTACAAGAAGTTTCTCCAATTACATATAATGAACTAATATTGGTTTTTCCATTCAAATCAGTTTTGACTCCACCGCAAGTATAGTGAGCTGCAGGGACTACAGGGATAGGTTCTTTGGTAATATCAAATCCAAACTCCATACATTTTTTATATATAGAAGGGAAAGATTTTTTAACTTGATCTCTTTCTTTGTGACTAATGTCTAAATAAACACAATCTTTACCAGTTTTCTTCATTTCTTCATCAATAGATCTTGATACAACATCTCTAGGAGCAAGTTCTTCTCGAGTGTCATAATTTTTCATAAACTCTTCATTTTTGTGATTCACTAGTTTTGCTCCTTCACCTCTTAAAGCCTCACTAATTAAAAAAGATTTAGCTTTTGGGTGAAAAAGACAAGTTGGGTGAAACTGATTAAATTCCATATTTGATAATGTACAGCCAGCTCGCCAGGCAAGTGCAAAACCATCACCACTAGCGCCATCAGGATTGCTGGTGTAGAGATAAATTTTACTAGCTCCGCCTGTAGCAAGTATTGTGGAGCCAGCAGAGATTGTTATAACTTCTTCTTTTTCTTTATTAAAAACATAAGCTCCTTTGCAAATTTCATCAGAAGTAATTAAATCCACCGCGAGATGATTTTCTAAAATTGTAATGTTTTTATTTTTTAGGACTTTTGCAGCAAGAGAATCAGAAACTTCGCGTCCTGTTGTGTCTGCTGCATGAATAACTCTCCGGTGTGAATGTCCTCCTTCCCGAGTTAGATGAAAGTCTTCGCCATTGTCATTTTTAGTAAAACTTACACCCGAATCAATTAACCACTTTATCGCTGATTTACCATTCTCAATACAAAATCTTACAGCTTTCTCGTCGCAAAGATCATCGCCAGCAATTAAAGTGTCTTTGATATGACTTTCAGTAGTGTCATCTTTAGCAAGAACTGCTGCAATTCCTCCTTGAGCATACCAAGTTGAACTATCTACAAAAGTTTCTTTAGATATCAATATAACTCTGAAATCATTTGCTAATTCCAAAGAAGCAGTCAAACCTGCTGCGCCACTTCCAATGATTAGAACTTCGGTATTTATTTTCATTTTATACAAATAGTCTGACGAGGAACCCAATTATCAAAATAGAGACCATAACTATTAGAAAATATTTAAAAAAAGGAGATCTTCTTTTATTCCAATTTATTCTATCTGTCCTATTTCTTTGTTTAGCTGATGCTCTTAGAGGTCCAAGAAGAAAAAAAACTCCTAGAGAAATGAATATTAAAAGTCCAAAAAATATAGTGTTAAAGTCCACTAGCGACTTCTTAATTTAGATAGAAGTCTTAACATTTCTAAATATAACCAGATTAAAGTTACCATAAGAGAGAATGCTCCGAACCACTCCATATACTTAGGTGCGCCTTGTTCGGCACCTTGTTCAATGAAATCAAAATCAAGAACTAAATTCAATGCCGCAATAGCTACAACAAAAAGACTAAAACCAATTCCAAAAAGTCCATTTGAATGAATAAAGCCAATACTAGAACCAAACATATTCATTACCATACTGACAACATATAAGAGGCCAATTCCCATAGTTGCTGAAACAATCATCAATCTGAAGTTTTCTGTAGGCTTTATAACTCCTGTTTTGTACAAAACAAGTAACGAGGCTAGTGTTCCTAAGGTTAAACCTACTGCTTGAATAACTATTCCAGGAAATTGAAGTTCAAATATTGCAGATATTGCTCCTAAAAATAATCCCTGAGAAAGTGCATATAAAGGAGCTGTAATTGGAGCCCAGGTTTTTTTAAAAATTGTAGCTAATGCAAATACGAATCCAAAAATTGCTCCACCTATTGCAATTGGCATGACTGTTTCTGGCAAGCCAGTAGAAAAAAACTGGTTCCAGGTATAAGAAGCAGTTAAGACAACAAGAAAAAGTAATATTCCTGTTTTATTCACCGTACCTTGCAGACTCATTGTATTTCCAGATAAAGCATCTGGGGTAAAGTTTGAAAATGTAGCGTCGTTCATCGAAGGATTTCCTGATCTTCCGAACATTTTTAATGCGTTGTGTTTTGACATAATTTGCTCTAGTTTTAGTTGTTTAAATATTATTTTATATCAAGTTATTAAAAATAATTAAGGTATTAGCCAATTACTATCAAGATTTCCATTTGACCAGTCAAAAGAAGATCTTCTATGGCCGGAGCCTTTTAGATATAAAAATTCTAAATAATCAAATTCAAAGATAATTACAGAAAAATTTTTATAACCCTCTTCTATTTCTGTTTCTTCTTTAACTATATCGAATTCATCTGGAATAGAAATTTTCTCTCCAGGTGCGCCTTTTACCGAATAGCACATTTTTGACATTTCTCTTGATTGATTCCAAGCATTTTTTGTTATCTCATTATCATGATGAATTGATGAAGAACCAGTTAATCTGATCTGAATCTTTAAAGAAGGGTCATAACCATGAATAGTTGAAATAGACTTTTTGTCTATTTGATTTATTTTTCTTGAACGACTATCTGTATGAAATCTTAAAATTCTTTTTTCTTTCTCAAACTCTCTCAAAACTACTGTTCTTGAAGATATTTTATTATCTTCTAATGTTGATAAGGTGGGTGTGTGAAACAAAGATTTGCTATCATCGACAGCACTTGAAAATATATTCTCAGCTTCTGATAGAGTTAAATCTAAAGAGTTATAAAAGTTTGCTTTTTCGGTCACGTTATTTATTTCAATTAATATATCTAGCTTAAACTACTAATAATGGATATCTCATATATTTTAGACGATTTAAACCCTATTCAACGTGAAGCAGTCACAGAAGAATTACCTTATTCCTTAGTATTGGCTGGCGCTGGATCAGGAAAGACTAAAGTGATCACTCATAAAGTTGCTTGGCTGTGCAAGGTTAAAGAAATAAATCCTCTGTCTTTAATGACCGTCACATTTACAAACAAAGCAGCAAAGGAAATGAGGGGAAGAATCGAATCAATTTTAGGCGAGCAACTTAATCAAATGTGGTGTGGAACTTTCCATGGATTATTTCATAGGATGTTGAAAATGCATTGGCAAGAAGCTGGCTTAGCTAAGTCTTTTTCAATTTTAGATGGTGATGACCAAAATAGAGTTATCAAAAGAGTCATAAAAAGAATGAATTTAGATAAAGCCACATGGCAACCTAGACAGACTCAATGGTTTATAAATAAACAAAAAGATGAAGGTAGAAGAATTGCCAAATTACCTAACAAAGCAACTTATGTTGAAGAAAAAATGGCTGATATTTATTTAGAGTATCAAAAAACCTGTGAAGAAGAAGGAGTCGTAGATTTTGCCGAAATTTTACTTCGTTGCCATGAGATGCTGACAAAAAATCCTGAGCTATTGAGCCACTATCAAAAACGCTTTCAACATATTTTAGTTGATGAGTTTCAAGACACTAATGAAATCCAATATCTTTTATTGAAGCAATTAGTCGGAAAAGAAGGTGAGATGACTGTGGTTGGAGACGATGACCAGTCAATATATAGCTGGCGTGGAGCAAAAAGTTCAAACATTAATAGGTTTATTAAAGACTTTAAAGAAGTTAAAACTTTAAAACTTGAACAAAACTATCGATCTACAACGAATATTTTATCAGCTGCAAATGCTGTAATTAGAAATAATCCAGAACGATTAGGAAAAGAGCTATGGACTGAAAAAGAAGAAGGAGAGTTAGTAAAAATATATAGAGCTTTTAATGAAAGAGATGAAGCTAAATTTATAGTAGATATTATTAAAAGCTGGTTAGACGAAGGTAGAAATTTGTCTGAATGTGCAATTATTTATCGATCTAACGCACAATCAAGAATATTAGAGGATTCAATTCTTAGGGCAGATTTGCCTTATAGAATATATGGCGGAGTACGATTTTATGAAAGGTTAGAAATTAAAAATGCTTTGGCTTATGCAAAATTGGCAATAGATCATGAAAATGATACTGCTTTTGAAAGAATTATAAATGTTCCAACTAGAGGCGTCGGCGCTAAAACTATGGACCAAATTAGAGAAATTGCTAGAGAAGAAAATTCTTCTCTATGGATTGCAGCAAAAACTTTTGCCGATTCAGCTGGACCTAAAATTGCTAACTCCTTAAAAACATTTTTTAAATTAATTGAAAACTTCTCAGAAAGTGCTGCCAAAAAAGAAATAGAAGAATTTTTTGAAAATTTAATTGAAAGCTCTAATTTAAAAAACTTTCATGGGAAAGAACCTGGAGAAAAAGGAAGGTCCAGAGTAGAAAATTTAGAAGAACTTGTTTCGGCCGCCGCAGGCTTTTTCTCTATTGGTGAAGATGCCGATGATGAAAGATCCCAATTGGAACTATTTTTAGACCAAGCTTCGTTGGATGCTGGAGAAAACCAAGCAGAAGAAAATGAAGACGCTATTCAAATGATGACTCTTCATTCTTCAAAAGGGCTGGAGTATGCTTTAGTTTTTATTGCAGGTTGTGAAGAAGGATTATTTCCCCACAAAAGATCGGCTGAAGATCCTAGGCAGCTAGCAGAAGAAAGAAGGCTATGTTACGTAGGAATGACAAGGGCAATGGAGAGACTTTATTTAACATATGCCGAGGTTAGAAACGTTTATGGAGTTGATGGATTTAGTCCAGCTTCAAGATTTTTAAAAGAAATACCTGAAGAGTTTAAATATGAAATTAGAATGGCATCTGAAAATATTAGCAAATCAAAAAGTTTTTCTCCTAAAATAGTAGGTGGAACAGATCATAAAGTTGGAGGATTCTCTTTAGGCGACAGAGTCGGCCATCCATCTTTTGGAGAAGGGGTAATTTTAAATTACGAAGGTGATGGATCTAATGCAAGGGTTCAAGTAAATTTCGATCAAGAGGGCACTAAATGGCTAGTTTTAAGTTTTGCAAAGCTAAACAAAATATAATAATTTTTTTATTAAGTATTTTTTTACTTTCCTGTTCATCAGAGGAGATATCAAGCTCTTCCTCTTCAGCAAAAGAATCATACAAATGGCGAATGGTCACTACTTGGCCAAAAAACTATCCTGGCGTTGGGTTTGCAGCTGAAAATATTTCCAAATTAGTAGATGAGATGAGTGGTGGACGTCTACAAATTAAAGTTTTTGGAAATGGTGAGCTCGTTCCAGCAATGGAAGTTTTTGATACTGTCTCTAGAGGTAGTGTTGAAATGGGACACGGTGCAGCTTATTATTGGATTGGAAAAGTTCCCGCCGCACAATTTTTTACTGCCATTCCTTTTGGATTAAATGCTCAAGAAATGAATGCCTGGCTTCATTACGGTGGTGGACTAGAGCTTTGGCAGGAGCTTTACGAGCCATTCAATATAATCCCAATGGCAGGAGGAAATACTGGTGTTCAAATGGCGGGTTGGTTTAATAAAGAGATAAAATCTTTAGAGGATTTAAAAGGTATTAGAATGAGAATTCCAGGGATGGCTGGAGAGGTATTCACTAGAGCTGGAGGAGAAGCAGTATTAATGCCAGGGAGTGAAATTTTTACTAATCTTCAAACCGGCGTGATCGATGCAGCTGAATGGATAGGACCTTACAATGATTTAACCTTTGGTTTTCACCAAGCAGCTAAATATTATTATTATCCGGGATGGCACGAACCAGGACCAACGCTTGAAACCTTAGTTAATAAAGAAGCTTTCAATTCTCTGCCAAAAGATCTTCAAGCTATACTGATCACAGCTTCAAGAGCAGTAAATCAAGATATGCTTGATGAATATACAGCAAGAAATAATCAAGCATTAATATCTTTAGTAAATGATCATGGAGTAAAGTTAAAAAAATTACCTAATGACGTTTTAATTGAATTCAAAAAAATTACTAAAGAGCTTTTATTAGAAATGACTGAAAAAGATGAAGCTTCGAGTAAGATTTATAAATCTTTATCTGAGTTTCAAAAAAATGTTTCTCAGTTCCATGAGATTTCTGAACAAGCTATTTATGATCTTCGTTAATTAATTTTCTTTATTATCCAAAATCCAATTGAAGTTGAAATAATAAATCGTAAAGAGAATAAAAGAGAGGCGGGTAAAGATAACCACCAAAGAAAATATATATTTAGGATTTCATTTAACGAACCGAACCATTGGAAAAGATCGAGAGCAACTTGCCAATATTCTAAAAAATAATTTTCAACACTTATGGGACTGACAAACAAACTGTGTATGAAAAACAGAACCAGATAAAAATCTCCCCAAATTAGAAAATAACCCAAACCTCTTAAAAAGCTATGCATCTGCCAGATTTTTTACTTCTTTCCATACTCTTAAAATGTTTCCGTTTAGTATCTTTTGTAAGTCCTCTTTTGAATAACCTCTATTCAATAATTCCTCAATCAAATTTGGAAATTTAGAAACATCATTTAAATCATCAGGCAAAGGTACTTCACCATCAAAATCAGATCCAAGTCCTACATGATCAATACCCACAAGATCTTTTACTCTATCTATATGATCAGCAACATTTTTTACAGAAACTTTAATATTTGGATTTGCTTTTCGATCAGCAACGAAATCAGATCCAAAACAAATTTGAATCACGCCATTATTTTTTGCTAATGCAATAAGCATCTCATCAGACACATTTCTTTCCCATCCTGGAGTGAAATGACGAAGAGAAGAGTGCGTGGCAACAACCGGAGCTTTGCTAAACTCGAGAACCTGCATAAAAGCAGCATCCGAGACATGAGAAATATCAATCATCATGCCTTGTTTATTCATTTCCTCAATGACTTTAAAACCAAACGGACTGAGGCCTTTCCATCTTTTATTTTCATCATATGACGAATCAGAAATATGATTGCTTCTTGAATGCGCCAGAGTTATATAATTAACACCTTTATCAGCAAAATATTTAATATTTTCTAATTTTCCTTCAATGGGCGCTCCATTTTCTATGCCATAAGCAATACCAACTATGTCTTTTTGTTTTAATTTTTCCATTTGGTAGGGACTATTGATAAAAATAAATTTATCAGGATTTTGATCAATAATATTATTCATCATTTTTATTAAGTTGTTGGCTAACTCAAATGATGTTCCTTCTTCCTCAGTTCTGGCAGGGATATAAATAGAAAAAAAAGGTAGATTAAGTCCTCCTTCTAAAGCTCTTGGATAATCAAAATGAAATGTAGTTAATTCTGTGATGTCTTCGCTAAAGCCATCATTACTTTTTTGTCTGTAAAGTTGGAAGGGAATATCAATATGAGTATCAATGATCAGAAGTTCTTGACTCAAAGCTTTTGCTTTATCTAATGAATTATTAGAACAAGATATAAAAATAAGACTTGCTAACAAAAAAATTTTTTTCATGAAATTAATATACTACAGAAGGTAACAGCGTTGCTAATACTGGAAAGTAAGCTACTAAACACAAAACTAGAATCTGAATAAGAATAAATGGGATCACTCCTTTATATATAGTTTCTGTTTTTATTGACTCAGGAGTCACTCCTCTTAAGTAGAATAAAGCAAATCCAAATGGAGGAGTTAAAAAAGAAGTTTGCAAATTTATTGCAAGCATAATTCCCAACCACAAAGGATCAGCTCCCATGGCTATTAGAATCGGTCCTACTATTGGAATAACAACAAAGCTTATTTCAATAAAGTCTAAAATAAATCCAAGTAAGAAAACTAAAATCATAACGATTAGCATCGCTCCAAAAAGTCCTCCAGGAATAGCATTGAAAATGCTATTAATTAATTCTTCACCGCCGTAACCTCTAAAAACTAAAGAAAAAATAGATGCCCCTATTAAAATCATAAAAACCATAGAAGTTATAAATGCTGTTTGAGTGACAGCGCTCGATAAAACTTGAATAGAAAGTTTGCCGTGGAAAAAAGTTATAACTAAAGCCCCCATGGCACCTATCCCAGCTGCCTCTGTAGGAGAGGCTATTCCTAAAATAATTGATCCTAGAACAGAAAAAATAAGTAAAAAGGGCGGCAGCAAAATACCTATTAAGTTTATTAAAGATTGGTCGGATTTTATTTCTTCTTTGAATTCAGAGATGTCAGTATTTGATACAGAGAATACAAAATATAAGGCATAGGCAAAAACTAAAATTAGCCCAGGTATTATTGCCGCCATGAACAAGTCACCAACTGAAAAAGATTTGGCTGCAAAATTTCCCATACTTAATTGAGCCTGTTGATAAGCTGTAGCTAAAACATCTCCAAGAATAACCAGCGCAATAGATGGTGGGATTATTTGTCCCAGAGTACCAGTTGCTGCTATTAAACCAGTGGAAACCTCTTCGGAATAGCCTCTATTAAGCATTGCTGGCAAAGATATTAAACCCATAGCAATTACTGTCGCTCCCACTATTCCTGTACTTGCAGCCAATAAAGCTCCAACGATGACTACAGATAAACCAAGCCCGCTTTTAAGCTTCCCAAAAAACAAAGACATTGATTCTAAAAGTCTTTCGGCTATCTTTGATCTTTCTAATACAACACCCATAAAGACAAATAATGGAACCGCTACTAAAGTAGCGTTATTCATAATTCCGAAAATACGATTAGGAATTGTTTCTAAAAGATATAAATCAAATACGCCAGCTAAATAACCTAGGCCAGCAAAAATTAAAGATACACCGCCCAATGTAAAGGCAACTGGAAAACCTAAAAGTAAAGCAGCACAAACTACAAAGAATAATATGAGAGGTAAGAATTCAATCATCACTTAATAAAGAAAACATTGATGCAAAGCTTTGTAAAATTAAAATAATGCTAAATATTAAAAGCGTAGCTTTATAAAGATAGACAAAGGGTAGACCTCCTGGCTCTGGAGAGATCTCAGCTATAGACCATGAGAAAGATACGTAATCAAATGAAAGAATTAGAATAAGCCAAGCCATAGGTTGTAAAAAAATTAAATGACCTAGTAAATTTATTGTTTTTTTACTCTCCTTGCTTGCTCTTCGGTAAAAGATATCTACTCTGACATGTTCATCATTTTCTAACGTATAGGCAGAACAAAAAAGAAAAGTAATTCCATGAAAATAAATTACAAGCTCCTGCAAACCAACCACTCCTATTCCTAATACATATCGAAAAAAAACAATAACAGTGGTAAAAACAATCATTAGCAAAACTGCCCATGAGCTAATTTTTCCAAGATAATGTGGAAAAATTGTAAGCAAAGAATGTATTGTTTGATTAATATTGTTCATAACGAAATTATGATTAAATAAGAGTTATATATGATTATTGTTTTATCCCCAGCCAAAACTTTAGACTACGATTCCCCAGTTGATAGTTTTGATTATACAACGCCTAGCTTTCTTGGTAAGTCTGAGACTCTGATAAATATTATGCGCTCATATGAACCAGATTATATTTCAGACCTCATGGGTTTGAGTGAAAACCTTGCTTTTTTAAACTTCGAAAGATATCAAACTTGGAAAAAAAGAAAAAAGCCATCTGAAAATGCAAAACAAGCAATCTTTGCATTCAAAGGTGATGTTTATCAAGGCTTGGATATTGAAACCTTGTCTAAAAAAGTAATATCTTATTCACAAGATCACTTAAGAATTCTTTCAGGTTTGTATGGTTTGTTAAAGCCTTTAGATCTTATTTCACCTTATCGTTTGGAAATGGGAACTAAACTGAAATCTGGAGATATCAATGGTCTTTACGATTTTTGGAAAAAAGATTTAACCAGAGCAGTAAATAAAGATTTAAGCAAACAAAAAAATAAGGTGCTTGTTAATCTGGCTTCTAATGAATATTTCTCCGCTTTAGACAAAAACTTAATTCAAGGTAAAACTATCTCACCAGTTTTTAAAGATTTTAAAAACGGCGATTATAAAATTATAAGTTTTTATGCAAAAAAAGCTCGAGGAGCGATGGCAAGGTTTATTTTAGAAAACAAGATTGAAAGATCAGAAGAACTCATAGATTTCAATCTAGACGGATACAAGTTTAGTAAAAAACTTTCAACTGATCTTGCGCCTACCTTTATAAGGAAAGAAAAATAATTCTATTTAGCTGATTTTCCGTAATCTTTGATATCCAGCATATCTTTAAATTCTGGATCACGCTCTTCCATTCTTGACGTCATTGCTTCTGCCATATCATCTTGAGGTAACATAGCTCCGCTCCATAAGGCGTTGTATTCTAAACCTTCGGCAATAGTATGATCTCTTGAAAAATTTAGAACAGCTTTTGTTCCATGAACTGCAAGAGGACTTTTAGATGCAATTTCTGCAGCCATCTCTTCTATTCCAGCAATCATAGAAGCGTGATCTTCATAAACTTTATTTACTAAGCCACTTTCTAATGCTTCATCAGCAGCCATTCGCCTTCCCGTGTAAGCTAACTCTCTTACTTTTCCTTCATTGATGACTCTAGGAAGTCTTTGCAAGGTGCCTATGTCTGCTGCCATACCTATATTAATTTCTTGGATACAAAAGAATGCATCTTTGCTAGCAAATCTAATATCAGTGGCAGTGATTAAATCTAAACCACCTCCAATGCAACCACCTTGAATCCCGCATAAAACCGGAACTCTTAATTTTTCCATCTTAGAGAGCATATTTTGCAGTTCCATAGCAACTCTATAAAGACCTTCACCATTTCTAGCGGCATCTGGTTTATTGCTTTTCTTTGATCCTTCTCCGGTGCCTAGAGTGCCAAAATTTTGCAGATCCATTCCGGCGCAGAAATGCTTGCCTGTTGAAGATAAAATTAAAACTCTAATTGATGAATCTCTATTAATTTCTTCCATGACAATAGGTAATTCATGCCAAAAATTAAATGTCATTTTATTTAGTTCTTCGCCTTTATTTAAAACTAGACGAGCAATTCCGTCTTTAGTTGAGTAATCAAAACTTTCGTATGTCATTTTCTTCTCCTTTAAATTTTAGATTTTAATTCGTTCACAAGATTTTCAGCAACTTCTTCTAATTCTTCAATTAGGTCATAAGAAGAATGATAAGGCATAACAACTTTTCTATTTTTTTTGCTAAGTCTTTTTAATCCATTGGATATTTCTTCTGCCTTTTCTAATAATTCTTTATTCTCTTCATTCATTATTCGTATTATCCTCGTTGAGTATTGTAAATTAAAAAAGTATTTTTAAAAAACTACTTTAAAAAAAATGAATAATTTAGATTTAGTTTCTCCAATTACAGAAATTTTAATTAAGGCATCAAAATTGATACTTAATATTTATCATCAAAATAATTTTGATAGTTCATTGAAAGATGATCTTTCACCTGTTACCAAAGCTGATAAAGATGCGCATTTTTTAATAATTAAAGAATTATCTAGATTATTTCCCAAAATACCTGTTATTTCTGAAGAGGGAGAAGAAAAAGAAATTACTTCTAAAATATTTTGGCTAGTGGATCCTTTGGATGGAACTAAAGAATTTATTAATAAAAGCGAAGATTTCACTATCAATATAGCTTTAATAAATAATCATGAGTCAGTTTTTGGAGCTATTTATAAACCTCTTACAGATGAATTGTTCATAGGAGGAAAAAACTTACCAGCTTTTAGAAAGCAAAATAACGTAAAAGAAAAATTGCAAACAGATTCGAGGCCTAAAGACTGTATTATTTGTCAAAGTAAAAGTCATAGCACTGAAAAGGAAAAGAGCTTTATAGAAGAATTAAAAAATAAATTTAATTCTCATAAAGTTATCAATGCTGGAAGTTCGATAAAGATTTGCTTAATTGCAGAAGGAAAATGTCATATATATCCTAGATTTGGAGACACACATCAATGGGATATTGCAGCTGGTCATGCGATTCTAAAAGCTTCTGGCGGAGATATTTTAGATTTAAATCTAAAAGAAATAATTTATTTTTCATCTTATAAAAAGAAAGTAAATGGCTTTTTTGCCCTTTCAGATATACCTTTTTGGGTACCAAAAATTCAACAATTACAATAGTTTGTGTAAAATAATATTTTTTTATATGTAAATAACAGTATTTTGGGTATAAAATTCGCAATTATGGCTAAAGAACTCCAACCAATGGATGTTTCAGCTCCAGGTCAAAACCTGGAAGCTTACCTTTCATCTGTTCAAAACATAGCTATTCTTTCTCCCGAAGAAGAAAAGAAGCTCGCAGAAGATCTTTACTATAGAAACGATCTTGAAGCCGCACGTCAATTAGTAATGGCCCATCTAAGATTTGTTGTTCATATAGCCAGAGGTTACTCAGGATACGGTTTACCTCAAGCAGATTTAATTCAAGAAGGTAATGTTGGATTAATGAAAGCAGTTAGAAAATTTAATCCAGAAGTTGGAGTGAGATTGATATCTTTTGCCGTTCATTGGATTAAATCAGAAATGCATGAATATATTATTAAAAATTGGAAAATCGTTAAAGTAGCGACTACAAAAGCTCAACGAAAATTATTTTTTAACTTAAGAAGTCAAAAGAAAGAACTGAAGTGGCTAACACCTGATGAAATTAAGGTCATTTCTAATGAATTAGGAGTAGATGAAAAGTCAGTAAAAGAAATGGAGTCCAGATTGACTTCAGCTGATATGTCTTTTGATCCGCCTACTGAAGCCAGTGATGAGCAAGCCTCTTTTAGTCCTTCGGGTTTCTTAACTGATGATTCAAATGATCCGGCAGAATTAGTAGAAAAAGAAAATTTAGATGATTATAATTACGAACTTCTCCACCAAGCTATGGCCGAATTAGATCCTCGTAGTAAAGAAATATTAGTAGATAGGTGGCTAGAAGAACAGAAATTAACCTTGCATGAATTAGCTGATAAATACGGAGTTAGCGCTGAGAGAATCAGGCAAATAGAAAAAGCTGCAATGGAAAAAGTTAAGAGTTATATCTCTTAGAAAAGGAAAATAAATGGCACAAATTAAGATTTCTCTTAATGGAAATTCTCACCTTATACCAGAAGACATTAATATCACTGAGCTTTTCTCTTTTTTAGAACTTAACGATAAATTTGTCGCAGTTGAATTGAATGATGAAATAGTTTTTAGAAGTAATTGGAAAAAAGTTAAATTAAGTTCTGATGACAAAGTAGAGTTAGTCAAAGCTATAGGCGGCGGTTAAATTTGTCAAAAGATACTTTAAAGATAGCTGGAAAATTTTTTTCTTCGAGACTTTTGGTGGGAACTGGAAAGTATGAAAACAAAGATATAGCTGTTCAGGCGATTGAAGCTTCAGAAGCTGAAATAGTTACTGTTGCTATTCGAAGAGTAGAGCTAGATAAAAGTCTAAGATCAGAGCCTATCCTCAATTATATTTCTCCTAAAAAATATACCATTCTTCCAAATACTGCAGGATGCTTTAATGCAAAAGAAGCAATAAGAATAGCTCGTTTAGGTAGAGAAATATTAGACGGAAAAAATTTACTTAAATTAGAAGTTTTAAAAGATAAAGAGACACTTTTGCCATTAATGGACGAAACATTATTGGCTGCAAAAGAGTTGGTTAAAGATGGTTTTGAGATCATGGTTTATTGCACCGATGAACTAGAATACGCTCTGAAGCTAGAAGAAATTGGTTGCGTGGCTATCATGCCTTTGGCAGCTCCGATTGGATCTGGTCAAGGAATAGTCAATCCAGATGCGATTAATTCAATAGTAGAAAAAATTTCTCAACCAGTAATCATTGATGCAGGTATTGGAACAGCTTCTGAAGTAACAGTAGCGATGGAAATGGGATGTGATGGAGTCCTTTTAAATACGGCAATTGCAAAAGCTAAAAAACCTACATTAATGGCTGAAGCTATGAAAGAGGCTGCGAGAAGCGGAAGAAAATCTTTTTTAGCAGGAAGAATGAAAACCGACTTAAAGGCAAATCCTAGTTCTCCAATGAAAGGAATAGTTAATTCTTGAATAAAACCATTAAAAGCTTTTCAAAAGCAAGATCAAGATCTTCAATTAAAAATAAGGATTTGCTAAACGACGCAAATAGAGAAATTTTTCAAAAAGAAGAAAATTTTAAAGATTTTAAATTTCTAATCGACGAGTCAAAAATAAATAATCTAGAAATAGGTTTTGGGGATGGAAAACATTTATATGAAATGGCGACCTTAAGACCAGAAGAAAATTTTATAGGCGTTGAGGTCTTTGAGTCCGGATTAGCAAATACTTATAAAAAAATTGTTTTAAATAAAATTAAAAACTTAAGCATTGTTCAGGGAGACATTGTTCAAATAATTAAAAAGAATGAAAGTATAGAAATATTTGATCGGATGTATATCTTATTCCCCGATCCTTGGCCTAAATCCAAGCATAAAAAAAGAAGACTATTGAAAGAAAGATTTCTATCAAAAGTTAATGATCTGATAAAAAAAAATGGAACATTAATTATTAAAACAGATTGGCAAGATTATGCTGAGGAAATAGAAATAAATTTAAAAAAAATGAATTTTGAATTCAATATAAATTATTTAGAAAATCTTTTTAAAACTAAATATGAGCAAATTGCTATTGACGAAGACAGAACGATAGTTAACTTTGAAGTTCAGATAAAATCTTAATCATTTTCTCAGTAGATATGGTTCTGTGACTTATTTTCATTCTTTCTGTCTTGGAAAGCTCTGCCAAAGTTTGCTCTGAATTTTTTATTTGAAATATTGGATCATAACCAAATCCTTGAGTACCTCTTGGAATATCTATTATTTTTCCAAAAAGCTCTCCATATGTATATACAGTCTCCTTAGTTTTAAAATTAAAAAAAGATAAAACAGAAATAAATTTAGCAGCTTTCTCTTTTTGGTTATGCATTTTCCTTAGAAGTTTTTCATTATTAAGATCATCATTAGCCTTATTGCCAGCAAATCTAGCTGAAAATATCCCCGGAGCGCCGTTTAAAGCTAGAACCTCTAGACCTGAATCATCTCCAAAAGCTGGAAGACCGGTTAACCTAGAAGCAAACTCAGCTTTGATAAAAGCATTTTCTTCATAACTGCTTCCAGTTTCATTTATATCTTCACTTGTATATTTAGACAAAGGTATTAACTCAATATCAGTTTTTTCAAACAAGAAATCAAATTCTTTAATCTTTCCTGAGTTTTTAGAGGCTAGGACTAACTTCAAGATTTTTTGAAAATTTTATAAATTGCAATTTCCGCAAATAAATTAGGCATTAATTTAGATAAAAATGTGCTTTTTCCAGAATTATTAATCAATTTTCTCTTGGCTATAGTTAGGTTTGCATTTGAACAAAGATCTTCGAAGTCTTTTAAAGAACACAAATGTAAATTTGGCGTAGAAAACCAGTCATGAGGCAAAGCAGACGATACTGGCATTTTACCAGTAATAAATAATTGAACTCTACATCGAAGATTAGCAAAATTTGGAATACTTACGATACATTCGTCTCCAATTCTTACAATTTCTTCCAAAGCAATTTCAGGTTTTTTTAGAGTTTGAAAAGACTGGCTCATTAATACAATATCAAAAGACTTATCTCCAAAATTATTTAATCCTTTGTCAATATCTTGCTCTATAACGTTTAAACCTTTTTCAAGACTAAGCTGTATATTTTTATCTTCAATATCTATTCCTAAACCAACAACATTTAACTCTTTCTTTAATTCAGCTAGCATGGAGCCATCCCCACAACCCAAATCTAAAACTCGAGATTCTTCGGGGATCCATTTCTTTATAATATTAAACATCTGAGCTTAAAAAAGTTTTTATTGTTTCGACATATCTTCTATCTGGGAATAAGAAACCATCATGGCCTTGATATGATTCAATATTTACATAACTGACATTTTTTTTAGCAGCGACTAGAGAATTAACTATTTCTTTAGATCGTTTGGGGGAAAACCTCCAATCGGATGAAAAAGAAATTATGAGAAAATCAGACTTAGTTTTATTTAAAGTAGATACTAAATCTCCTTCAAAATATTTAGCGGGATCAAAATAATCCAATGCTTTGGTCATAAGAAGATATGTGTGAGCATCAAATTTATCTGAAAAATTATCAGCTTGATATCTAAGGTAACTTTCTACTTCAAATTCTACGTCGTATCCATATTCTATCTTGTCTTTTTTTAAATCTCTATCAAATTTTTCTTTCATAACTTCTTCAGACAAATAAGTTATGTGACCTAACATTCTTGCCAAACCCAAACCTCTTTTTGGATGATGTGTTCCTTTTTCAAAATCTGGATCGGTAACTATTGACTGACGTGCTACTTCATTAAATGCTATGTTTTGAGCGCTTAATTTTGGAGCAGCAGCAATCACAACAGCCTTCTTTATTAGATCCGGATAATCGATGGACCATTGAAGAGCTTGCATTCCACCTAAGCTTCCTCCTGCAACAGAGTGCCAGTAATTAATTTCTAAGAATTCTCTTAAGAGATTTTGGCTGTTTATCCAATCTTTGACTGTAACTAGGGGAAAATCTTTTCCATACTTTTCACCAGTTTCAGGATTCAAACTTGAAGGTCCCGTAGAACCATGACATCCGCCTAAATTATTAAGAGAAACTATAAAAAATTTATTTGTATCAAAAGCTTTATCTGGACCAATTAATTCGTTCCACCATCCAGCTTTTTTTTCATCTTCTTCAGAAAATCCCGCAGCATGATGATTTCCGCTAAGCGCATGACAAATCAAAATAGCATTGTCTTTATTTTTAGAAAGAGAACCATAAGTTTCATAAATCAGATCAAAGCTTTTTAAGCTTTTTCCTGACTCTAAAACAAATTCATCCTTATAAGAAAAAGTTTCTGGTTTTATAAAACCTAAAGATTTACTGCTCATTAAAATAATGTTGGGAAGCCCGCAGAAAATCTTAGATTTTCTATAGCTCTATCTACCTGTATTAAAATAAAAAAAACAATTATAGGAGAAAAATCTATACCGCCCATTGAAGTTAACCTTTGAAACGGCTTTAAAAGAGGTTGTGTAATATTGTGACAAATGCTTAAAAAAGGGCTGTTAGAGGAAGGTGCTACCCAAGTTCCTATAATAGATATAAAAAGAGAAAATCTAAGAATTTGAGATACTAAAAAAAACAAACTAAGAGCAGACCATCCAATTGCATTCAAGAGGCTAAAGTCCAAATCTTTACTAGCACTAAACAAATAAAAAGATACGAGCTTTAAATCTATAATCCAGAAAGCACACGCAAGGTCTATCCCAAATAAAATTGGTAAGAAAAATCTAAAAGGTTTGCAAAAAGGATCTAAGGTCGAAAAAGACATTTTTACAATAGGATTTAACAGGCTTACTTGAAAAAATCTAAATAAAAGATAAAAAGTAAAAACAATTGCCAGAAGGTTTGTTAAAACAGAAGATGCATACAAAGGATCCATTACTCTCCTAATGATTTAGATTTATCGATAGCTTCATTTATAGCATCCTGCCATATTTTTTTAATACCTGAAGCATCAATTTTAGCTAAAGCTGCTTCTGTAACTCCACCTTTTGAAGCAACCATGGTTTTTATATCTTTAAACCTCTTAGACTCTTCGCTTGATTTATGAATAAAGGAAGTTCCATCTAATAGGTCTCTAATCCATGACTCAGGATCATTAAAGCCATGTTCTTTAGCTATTTCACTCAGCGTATCGGAGAGATGACTTATGTATGCTGGACCAGCTCCAAAAATTGCAGTGAAAGCATCAAATTGATCTTCATCAATCTGAATGCACCTGCCTAGTAAACTGAGAAGATTTATTACGCTAGACTCATTAGTTTTAGATTCTGTGTATATTGCAATTGGACTAGAACCGCTACTTATTCCTAATGTAGGCATAGCTCTATAAATATTTTCATAACCATCGAGTTGTTTTTTAAGCTTTTCAAATTTTAAACCTGCTACGAAAGAAATAAGTACCTGAGACGAAAGAAAATTAGAAATAGTTGAATTAACTTCATCTGCTATATTAGGCTTAACTGTTAGAAATATTACCTCCGAGCTCTCGATTACTTCTTTGATATCAGTATATTGAACTCCTAAATTTGTTATTTCTTCACTTTCGACAGGATCAAATGCAAAGATTTTAAAACTTGGAGCCAATCGCTCAATGGCATGTCTACCTAAATTTCCAGTTCCAATAAAACCTATAGTTTTTAAATCTTTAATTTCTTTCACCAAATATTCCTGTACCTATTCTAATCATTGTTGATCCACTTTCTATTGCTAACTTATAGTCGTTCGTCATACCCATTGATATTTCATCTGCATCAATAAGTTTAGATTGTAATTTTTTCGATAACAAAAAAGTTTTATTAAAACTATTTTTCAGCAACCCTTCACTAGTGTCATTTTTAGGTATTACCATTATTCCTTTTAAAATTAGGTTATTAAGACTATCTATTTCCTTTGCTAAATCCATAAGATCTTCTTCCAGCACTCCTGATTTAGACTCTTCACAATCTATATTAATTTGAATCAAAATATTAATAGTCTTATCTTTTGGACAATATTTAGATAACAGTCTTGCAGTTTTGATTCTATCAACGGTATGAACCCAATCAAAGTTTTCAGCTATTTCTTTGCATTTATTAGACTGAATACTTCCAATAAAGTGCCAAATTATTTCTTTCCCTTTTAAAGATTCTTTTTTTTCAAGAGCTTCTTGAAGATAATTTTCTCCAAAATTCTTTATGCCGCAACTATAAGCTTCGGATATTAGCTCTTTTGATTTTTTTTTGCTTACCGCAATTATTTTTACTGAATCTTCATTTTTATTTCTAAGTAGCAGAGTCTCTTTGACCGATAAAAAAGTTTTAGAAATTTTTTCATTAATTTCTGACATTACATTTTTTCAGGAGTAGAGATGGACAAAAGATCAAAACCACTTTTTATAGTTCTTTTGATCCCTAGGAGCAAGACATATTTAGCATTTCTAGTTTTGGAATCATCATCGATAATTACTTCAGAATTATAATAAGTATGGAATTTTGAGGCTAAATCTCTTAAATAAAAACAAATAGGATGAATTTCGAGATCTCTATAAGATTGTTCTAATACATCCTGATACGATTCAATAAAAGAAATAATTTCAGATTCTTGTGAGCCATTCAACTTTGATAGATTTTCTATTCCTTCTTCGATATCAAAGCTCATTCCTCTCTTTACTAATTCTTTTTCCAAGCTACAGATTCTGGCATAGGCATATTGAATATAATAAACAGGATTATTTTTATTTTCAGCAGTAGCTACATCTATATCAAAATCTAAAGATTGGTCTCCTTTTCTAGCTAAGAAAAAAAATCTTGCTGCATCGATACCAACTTCATCAATAAGACTACTTAAAGTAATAAATTCTCCTGCTCTAGTAGACATTGAAACAAGTTTTCCTTTTCTCAAAAGCGAAACAAATTGAATAAAAATAGTTTTGAGTATGTTTGTGTCTAATTTAAGAGCTTTAATGGCCCCCTCAATTCTTGGTAAATATCCATGATGATCTGCTCCCCAAACATTAATTAATAAATCAAAATTTCTTTGATATTTCAAATTATGATATGCGATATCTGATGCAAAATAGGTGGGCTCACTATTTTCTCTAATAAAAACTCTATCTTTTTCATCACCATGCTTTGAAGAACGAAACCAAGTTGCACCTTCTTTTTCAAATAAATTATTCTTTGCTTCAAGATTTTTTCTAGTAATTTCAAAATCATTTTCCTTGCTATCAGATTGGTTATAAAGAGTTGATTCATTAAACCAAACGTTATGATTAACTCTAAATTTTTTCAGATCTTCTTTAATTTTTTTTATTTCTTCCTCGATGGAAAAATTTATTAAAAGGTCGAAGTCTTTAAAATTATTTTTAACAAATGCATTCATTTCATTAAAGTTTTTAATTTTATTAAAGTCATCAGGGTTAGTTAAAACAAAATTCTCTTTAAATAATTTTTTTGCTTTTGCTGCAGTTTCCTTGACGTAATCTCCTTGATAGCAATCATCAGGAAAATGTACATCAATTTCAAAAAGCATTTGGTATCTTAAAAAAACACTTAAACCTAAAGTTTCTGATTGAAGCCCTCTATCATTTACATAATATTCTTGAGTAACTTTATTTCCTGCTCTAATTAATAGATTTGAAAGAGCAGAGCCAAAAGCAGCACCTCTTCCATGACCAACATGTATAGGACCAGTTGGATTACAAGAAACATATTCGACAAGAATATTTATAGGCTCTTTTTCATTGATAGGAAAATAAGAAGTATCTTCCTGAATTAGTTTTTTTAAATATTTTAGTGAAGCATCCCTTGTTAGAAAAAAATTTATAAAACCAGGACCTGCAATTTCAACTTTTTCTAGCCATTCAATTTTTTTTATTTGAGAAATTATTTCTTTGGCTAATTCTTGTGGATTTTTATTGAGTTCCTTGGATAGAACCATAGCTATATTAGAGGTCCAATCTCCGTGAAGTTCTGATTTAGTTCTAAGGATTTCGGCAGAGCGCTTTTTATCAGTCAAACCTAAGACTATTCCATCTAACAGTTTCTGAATGTCTTCTTTCACTTATTTAACTCGGCTTTGGTATTCATTGGTTCTAGTATCTATTTTTACTACATCACCTTGATTAATGAACAAAGGAACCTTAACTTCTAAATCATTAGCTAACTTAGCCGATTTTAAAGTGTTGGTTGTAGTATCTCCTTTGAAGCCAGGCTCAGTTTCTACAATCTCTATCTCAGCAAAAGTATCTATTTCTACAGAAACTAGTGTATTTTCCCACAAAGCTATTTCGTAAGTCTCTCCCTCTTTTACCCATAAACTTTTTGATCCCATTATTTCTAAATCAAAATTAATTTGTTCATAAGTTTTTAAATCCATAAAAATAGCACTTTTACCTTCTTTATATAAATATTGCATATTAGAATTAGAAATATCAGCTTTTTCAACAGACTCTCCGGTTTTAAAAGTTTTATCTAAAACTCTGCCAGAAATTAAATTTTTATATTTAACACGCATTACTGCTTGGCCTTTACCGGGCTTATGAAAATCGTTTTCTATTATTTCGCAAAGCTCATTTTCTATAATTACTTTTAAACCAGATCTAAATTCGTTTGTGCTGATTTGTGCCATATTGTATTACTCCTTATTAAATGTAAGCTTTGCTATA
>MDTB01054492.1_pt1 | contig 49661 bp, 51 predicted proteins | sample 811161 | NCBI WGS metagenome assembly MDTB01 (sample SAMN05326650, study PRJNA326480) | marine metagenome | isolation source: seawater | place: Mediterranean Sea | collected 2009
AAGATAATGAGCCAGTTATTAACGGTTGGCTTCAAATACCACATTCATTTTCAGCTGAAGTAATGGCTAAACAAGGCTGGGTTTCTTTCTACCTTACATCTGGCATCACAATTCAAACAAGAAACTTACATAGAAAGATTTTATTTAGATCTATATGAAGAATTTTATCCTGAATTTAAAAAGACTAAAGATGGATTTTATCTTCTTCCCGATGGACCTGGACTTGGTATGGATTTTGATGAGAGTATTATAAGAAAATTTAAAATTTGATCATAAACAACAATATTTATTAATGAATTATTATGTGTATATGCTTAAATCTAAAGGCATTAGACCTGTTACATATGTTGGTTATACAAGCAATCTAAAGAATAGAATTAATTTACACAACATTGGGAAGGGTGCAAAATTCACTAGAGGACGTAAATGGTTATTAATTTATAAGGAAAAATTTAAAACGAAAAAAGAGGCAATTTCTAGAGAATATTATATAAAGAATAATAGAATATTAAGAGAGAAAATTAAAAATAAATGAAAATTTCAATACTATTACCCTATAAAGAAAACTTCTCACCAATATATCCAGGTGCTGTTTCGCTCTTCGTAAATGATACTGCTAAAATCAGCAAATATAAAAAAAATATTTTTATTTATGGTTACACAAATTACAAAAAAATATTTAATTTAAATTATCACAATATACCTCTTTCTAAATTTCGATTTCAAAGTGCTAGTAAAAAATATGTTAATGAATTTATTAAAATTGAGAAAAAAAATAACTCTGACTTAATAGAAATTCATAATAGACCAAATTATCTTCAAACACTTGTAGACTCTTTCTATAAGAAAAATTATGTTTTATATTTTCATAACGATCCTTTAACTATGACTGGATCAAAAACTATTTTGCAAAGAAAGTTTTTACTTAATCATTGTTATAAAATTATTTTTAATAGTAATTGGTCTAAAAAAAGATTTTTGGAAGGAATGCAAAATAAATTTGTTAATAGCGAAAAACTTCTTGTAATTTTTCAATCTGCTCCAAAACAAAAAGTCAGTATTAAAAAAAAAAGGAAAGAAATTACTTTTGTTGGTAAATTAAATAGATCAAAAGGGTACGATATATTTGGAGGCGCCGTAATCAAGATATTAAATAAATATAAAGATTGGACTGCTAATATCATCGGTGATGAACAAAGAGATCAAATTTCGTTTAAACATAAAAATATTAAAAACTATGGTTTTCTTGAACATAATAAAGTTATCAATATTTATAAAAAAACTAGCATCGCAGTTGTTTGTTCACGTTGGGAGGAACCATTTGGCAGAACGAGCCTTGAGGCATCCTCTGCTGGCTGTGCAGTTATAATTAGTAATAAAGGAGGTCTCCCTGAAACAATAACAAATGGATTGATTTTAAAAAAACTTGATATTCAAAGTCTGTATAAAGCGATAGATGATTTAATAAAAAACCAAAAAAAGAGACTAAAACTACAGCAATTATCATTAAAAAATTTTTTCTTAACTCATGAATATGCCTCAAAATCTATAGATAATTATAGAGATGAAAAATTTAGATTTCTAAAACTCTTCTACACAAAAAAATCACTACATTCTCTTAGAATTTTACATGTAACTAATTTTAATGAAAGACATGATGGAAGACTATTCTTCAATACAGGTAGAAGGCTAAATAATGGCTTTATTAGATTAGGTCATAGTATTTTAGATTTTAGTGATAGAGATATACAAAAATATTATAAAAACTACAAAGATTTAAATGGCGCTAAAACTTTAAACGAAAAACTAAAAAAAACTTGTTATAATTACAAGCCAGATTTAATTGTTCTAGGTCATGCAGATCTTATTTCTTCAGATACACTGGGTGAATTAAAAGATGATTATCCTAACTTAAAAATTTCTCAATGGTTTTTAGATCCTTTGAATAAAAATGGGCCTGATTATGAAAGAAATAAAAAGAGAATATTAGATAAATCAGAGTTCTTAGAGGCTAATTTTTTAACAACAAGTCCAAGTGCATTAAATTTTTTACCTAAAAATGTAAATAATTTTTTTATACCTAATCCTTCGGACGAATCTTTTGAAACATTAGAAAATTTTAAAAAAGATTGTAACATGGATGTTTTTTTTGCTTTAAGCCATGGAGTCCATAGAGGTATTCTAAAAAGTGGAAAATTTGACGATAGAGCACACTTTATAAATAAGCTGATCGATAAAACAAATAACGTTAAATTTGATATATATGGCTTAAAAAAAGTCCAACCAATTTGGGCTGATCACTATTTCAAAACTATTTCAAATTCAAAAATGGGATTAAATCTTAGTCGAGGAGAACCAATCAAATATTATAGTAGTGACAGAATTACTCAAATTATTGGAAATGGACTTGTTACGCTTATAGATGAAAAAACACATTATAATGATTTTTTTAATAATAATGAAATGGTTTTTTACAAAAATTTAAATGATTTGTCAGAAAAAATTGTAAAAATTTCTAGAGATGAAAAACTAAGGAGATGGATAGGTTACAATGGTAGAAAAAAATATTTAAAATATTTTAACTCAACTCTTGTAGCTGATTTTATTGTTAAAAAGACTTTACAGGTAAGTGATAAAACTAAATATTTTTGGCATAATTAATGTTCTCAATTATTATACCTACTTTTAATAATATTAATTATTTAAAACTCTGTATAAAAAGTATTAAAGCAAATTCATCTTACAATCATGAGATTATCATATATATTAATGAAGGTTCAGATGGAACTTTAGAATATATTAGAAGAAATAATTTGATACATTTGTATAGTAAAATTAATAAAGGTGTTTGTACCGCTTTCAATGAGTCTGCAAATCTATCGACTAAAGATTTTTTAGTTTTAGCACATGATGACATGTATTTTTGTCCTAATTGGGATAAAGTTTTTGTAAATGAGATTTCTAAACTTAATAAAGGTAAAGATTTTTTTATGTCAGGTATAATGGTTCAACCTTTTAAATCTTATATAAATTTAGATTGTGGTAAGACATATAAAGATTTTGATGAAGAAAAACTTTTAAGTAATATAAAGGATATTAAACATAATGATTTTCAAGGAACACACTGGCAGCCTTCCTTGATACCGAAAAAAACATGGGAAAAAGTTGGAGGTTTTAGCGAGGAATTTAACCCAGGTTTAGGTTCTGATCCTGACTTCAATATGAAACTTTGGATAAGTGGAGTTCGTTTATTTAAAGGTTTAGCAAATAGTAGGGTATATCATTTTTCTTCTGTCTCTCTTAGAAAGAAAGCCTGGAATAATGGTGCAAAAATTTTTTTATTAAAATGGGGTATTACAATAAAGTTTTTTAAAAAGTTTTATTTAAAAACTGACACTATTTTTAATGGTGAACTTGCAGATCCTACCAAAGACCTAAGTTTCTTTATGGGTTTATTAAAATGTAAAATTTTATATTTATATTATAAAATTATATCTTTTGGTCTTAAGTAAGATTTCTTACCTAGTATAGAAGAAACCAATCCGTTTAATCTTATTAAATACCTATCTTTTTTTTTAATATTTATAATAGAGTGTATTATTATTTTTAACATAATTCTTAATATAACTGGGATAAAATAAAAAATTGAAATTGTAAAACCATAATATTTTTTAGTAAAATAAAATTTAGACCAAACGAAATGCCATGCGTATAAATTTTCAATATTATTTTTTTCTTTAATATTTTTGTAATTTATTGAGCCTTTTTTACTATTTTTAACTTTTACATCATTGGCTTGATAATTATAAAGTTTTTTATTATTAGCTCTTTTACAAAAGTCATTTTCTTCAAAAAATAGAAATAAATTTTCGTCAAATTTACCAATTTTATAATAATTTTTTAGTTTTACAAACATTGCAGAACCGTGAATTGCACTTATTTTGTTCAGTTTGATACTCATATTTGATTGTTTGTGGCTTTTAGGATTTACATTGATAAATCTTGGTCCAATTGCACCAAAATTATCTTTTAAATTTTTTCCGTGAGTATAAATCTTTTTTATACTTTCTTTTTTAATTATTATATCGGGACTAAAATTAAAAAAATATTTTGTTTTAACTTTCTTGCAAGCATAGTTTATTGAGCTGCTTATTCCGTTGTTTGGTTGCTTAAATATTTTTATATTTTTGCTTTTTAATTTATATATTTTATCATCTTTTGAATTTTCAATTATAATAACTTTCATTTTTTTGGGTTTATTCCTTAAAAAGTTCTTTATCTTTTTATAGCTTTTATAAGAAATCATTATTATTGTTATTTCGTTTATGTAATTTGTTTGTTTCATTTCAAATTTTAATTTTATTTAATGCATTATTTTTAAATAAATTAGCCTCATTAATATATCTCCTTACCATTTGTGTTGTTTTATGACCTGTCATGGCCATTATATTTCTTTCTTCAGCTCCTGATTCAGCGGTTGAAGTTGCAAATCCGGATCTTAAACTATGTCCTGCATACTTTGTCGAGTCTAAACCAGCTAAATTCGTATATTTTTTGATTATTAAAGCAACACTTCGGTCTGATATTGAGAAAATTTTTCCTTTTTTAACCTCTTGCGTAAATATCCAATTTTCTAAGTGAGAAACAGGGCAGTATTTTACATTATTAAAAGAGGGGATTGCTTTTATCATTCCTTCTCCAGATTGATCTGTTTTTGATCTTTTTACGAAAATCTTAACACCTTCTCTTACAAACTCTACGTCCTGATATTCAATCGATACTAATTCTGATCGCCTAAAACCCCCAGCAAATCCTACTAATATTAAAGCTTTATCTCTTATCTTTATATAATCTTTAATTTTAAGTGAATTAATTACATTAATTATCTTTGTTAAGTCATTGATTAATATAGGTTTTTTTGCTTTTTGATGGCTCCCTTTCAGCCTCTTTATACCTAATAAATTTTCAATAATTAAAGGATGTTTTGTATCTATGTAGTGTCCTTTTAATTTATGAATAACACTTATAGACGCAATTCTTCTTTTAAGCGTACTAAATTTTAAAGTTTGAGAAAGATGAGTCAAATATAAAGATAGTATTTTTGGATCCGCTGGTAATGAACTAAAATTATTTTTTGAGCAAAATAAAACAAAATCATTATAATCTGATTTATATGCTCTTAATGTATTTGAAGACTTTGAGTTCTTTAAATTTTTTAAAGTTTCTATTTCAAGGCTTTTAACGTCAGTTAATAATTCTTTCATATATATTTCCGATAACCATTAATTATCGGAAGTAATATATCAGATGATTTATAATGTCAATACATGTATTTATTAATAAATGATTAAAATTTTAGCTCCAATAATTCTATTTATTTTGCTTATTTACTTAATTTCATATCATTGGAATAAAGCAAATCTCAAAAATAAAAAGAAAATTGCAATAATACTCGGGATTATATTTATAAGTCTTTTAGTAGCTACAACTTTCTTCGTTTTAGATTAATGAAACTTAGAGGAACTAAATTTCAAATAAAAGTCTGGAGATATACAAGCAAAATACCTAAAGGTAAGGTTAAAACTTACTCTCAAGTAGCTAAAGGTATAGGAAAACCTCTAGCAGTACGTGCAGTGGCCAATGCTTTAGGAAAAAACCCTTATTCCCCTAAAATACCGTGCCATAGAGTGGTAAAATCAGACGGTTCTATAGGAGGTTATTCTGCTAAAGGAGGAACTAAAACAAAGAGACTACTCTTGAAAAGAGAAGGTTTAAGCTTCTAGAATTGTTATTTAACGGGCTTTTTTAACGTTTATGTACAACAATTTCATAATTTTATAAAATTCACCGGTTAGTTGTGCTCAAATTATATTAATCGTAAAAAAAACCTATCTATGAGCGTTTAAACGGCATATTCCTATACTGCAATGCTTAAAAAACTAAGCCTATAGCAGTTTCTAGCTTATCTAAAAGTGTTGATACATATGAGTTTATTTACATTAAAAAAGTCAATAACCACGGGCGAAATAGCGTTTTTTCTCTTTTTTGGGGGTTAAAAAGAGTCTATTTACATATTCTATTTCTCAAAATCAAGATATTTTTTAAAATATGTAATCAATTTTTATTCATATAAATCAATAGTTTACAATTAATAGCTAAAGTAAATTATTAATTATTATATAAGTACTATTTACCTAATTTAATGATTTTTTTTGTATATAAGCATTTAGAAAGCCAACTTTTGGGAATACTATGCATACCAGATAGTGCAGCAAAATACGATCCTATGAAGTTAGCTCTAGAGCAATTACACCCTCCGGCTTTAATAGTGGACAGCACGGCCCTTTTATAAGATTTGTACTTTAGAATTGCGTGAATAGAACTGTTAAAAGTGCCAGGATAACGACAAGTAATGCCAAGCTTTTTAACCATCATGCTATGAGGTTTTAATTTTTGTTTTTTTATTTTCCTTATGTCATTAACCATATCTTTAAAATAATAGTTTTTACTATATTTTCGTAAAAAATAATTTATAGGATCTTTTTTTCCACTTAAAGCAAAATCTAACAACCTAAACTTTGCAAGTGCATATTTAATACTAATCCTTGACGTGCAAACTATAGATATTATTTTCTTAGTTTTATTAAAGTTTTTAGAATAAAGAAAAAAAGGAAGAGCTGCACAAAAACCATCAGACTCATGTACACTCGAACCACCTGTAATACGCTTATTTTTCTTTATGTTTTTTAAAGTATCAATAATATTTTGATGAATCCATGGTCCCTTAATAATACCTCTCCAGTCCTTAATTTTTCTGTACTTAGATCTAGCTTTATAGTTAGTCCAATATTTACTACCAGGTCCAAAATGTTTTTTTAAATTTATTTTAAACCGTTTTTCTATATTTGTTTTTCCGTAAAATAACGTATTAAGCATAACTTGACCGACGTCGTTATAGGCGGAAACACTACCAGTTTTAATGTCATAAAAAGGACTTTTATTTTTTTTAAGAAATGAAAAATCCTTTTTTTTTTTTATATACGATAATAATTTTTTTTGATCATAAACCCAATGAAGAGGTCTTGCAGCTGCATCAGCAATAGTTGCACCTAAAAATACATGTAAATTATTTTTCATGAAAATATTAAACTATATAAAATACTTTAAAGCAATAAATACAATTATTGGAATAGTAATAAATGACATTAATGTAGAAGCTACGATTACTCCTATTATACTATCAACTACTTTTTTTTCAGAGTAGATCGAACCAACAAGATAAGTAAGAACTGCACTAGGCATAGCTGATTGAATTAATAATACGCCGGCACCATAGCCGGATAAATTTAAAAATTTTATTAAAATATAAGCAATAATAGGCCCCCCTACTACTCTCATCAGTCCTAAAATAATTGACTCCCGCCAAGATTTAACTTTTAATTTTGTTAAAGCTACTCCCAAGGACATTAATACTAAAAAAATAGTAGAATAAGTAAGTAAGAATGTTGAATTCTCTAAGAATTTTGGAACTTCCCATTCAAAATATAAAAATAATATAGAAATCAATATCCCATAAGTTGGTGCATTTTTAAATACAACATCAAAAGAAAATTCTTTTTTAGCCAAAAAAACGCCTAGAGTAAAGTGAAACAAAATAATTACTGAAGCTATAGCGGAAGCTACTCCTAATCCAGCTGTTCCGTATGCAAACAAACATATAGGTATTCCCATATTTCCAGTATTTGGTAAAATTAGTGGAGGCAACTCACTTATTGTATCTTTTTTTAAAAAAATTAAAGAAATGAGACCTATTACTGAAAAACCTGCAATTACAATTAACGCATATGTAAAATGATGTAAAAATACATTTAATGTAACACCTGTAGTTGTTATAGTGTAAAAAATCATCGCCGGCGTCCCTATATTTCCAGCAAAATCAGTGATAAATTTAGTGTTTAATTTAGGGTCTTTTTTACCTAAATAATAGCCAATACCTATAATTAGAAAAACAGGAAATAGGACCTCAAATAGTTTAAAATAAAGATCCATTAAGCTTCTATGCTTTCTGTCCTACTTTTTTTATTGAAATTTATTGAACTTTCAAATTCCATTAGTCTTTTATAAATTGATCTTAATTCAGTTATTCTAGTCCAATTTTGTAAAAATAATGAAAAACTACTTTGAACCTCTCGAAAAGCTGAAGAAGTTTGAATTAAAACACCAAGCGTCATAGCTCCTGTAAACAACCCAGGCCCCATTAATAGATAAGGCACAATAATCATAGTTTGATTGTACATAATTATCCAAAGATCAAAATAACCGTAATGCAAAAAAAGTTTATGATAATTTAATTTTATGCCAGTAAAAAGTTGCAAAATAGAAGGAGCTTGAACATAATTTATTCTATCATCTTCTCCATATACAAGTTCTTTTCGAAAAGCTGCTTCAACTTTTTGATTATTATACTCAAGGCCTGGTAGTTTAATTCCTACTATCCAACTAACAACAAGTCCCCCTAAACTAGCTGTAAGTGAAACCCACACAAGAGACCCCGAAATATCTTTAAAAAAAGGTATCACTACATTAGAAGATAATCCCCAGAGTATTGGTATAAAAGCAATTAATAACATGATTGCTCTTACTACTTGAAGACCAAGACTTTCAACGATCTTTGCAAAATTCATTGCATCTTCCTGAATACGCTGTGAAGCTCCTTCAACTTTTGCATCCACAGCTCTCCAATAAGGCATGTATGAAAATGTCATAGCTTCCCTCCATCTAAAAGCCCACAACCTTGTAAAGTAATTTGTAACGGTGTATATAATTACATAAGGTATAGCCAATTTCATGAACAAGTAGATGCCATCATAAAATTCTGACAGTTCTCTTTCTGTAGCTTTTTGTAATAAATCGTAAAATCCTTTATACCATTCATTAATTTTAACATCTATATAGGTTTGTGCTAAAAGAGATAGTATAATAAATACGAAACCTCCCCAGGACCATAATAACCATTTTTTTTCAGTAAAAAAACTACGCCACATAATTAATTATTTGTAAAATTGTCAGCATAAGACTTGATTACAAATTCTTTCTTTTTAGGTTCAATAATTGTATAATCTATATTATTAGCTTTAGCATATTCTATTGCCTTTTCTTTTGTTGGAAACTTTAACTTAACTTCACCAATAGTATCATTAGAGGACTCCCACCCCATTAATGGATTAACAAAGGTGTCTTTAGTCTCAAATTCTAAACACCATTCTTTAAGCTTACCTCTACCTGACTGCATTGCTGTTTTAGCGGGTATATATATTTTAGCTTTTTTTTTCATAAAATTGGTCGGGGCGGCAGGATTTGAACCTGCGACCCTCTGGTCCCAAACCAGATGCGCTACCAGGCTGCGCTACGCCCCGATTGTATGATTATATAAGTTAATTAGGGGTTTTTATCAATTGAAAGATTGTACTTAATATTCACTTTTTATTTACATATTAGATGAAATTTAATGATGTATAATCTATAAAACTGTTAATGAAAAAAAAAGTTTTAATTACAGGTATTACTGGTCAAGATGGATCTTACTTAGCAGAGCTATTAATAGCCAAAAATTATGAAGTTCATGGACTTGTACGTAGAGTTGCTCTAGAAGATGAAACTCATCGACTTTGGAGAATTCAAAATATTTTAAATAAAATTACAATACACGCAGCTTCATTAGAAAGTTATGCAAGTATTGTTAAAATTATAAGTAAAATTAAACCAGTAGAAGTATATCATTTAGGTGCACAAAGTTATGTTTCACATTCTTTTGAAGATGAATTTTCAACAATAAATATAAACATAAATGGTACACATTATTTGTTGTCTGCAATCAAAGAATTTTCTCCTAAAACGAAATTTTATTTTGCTGGGTCTTCTGAGATGTTTGGTAAAGTTAGGGAGGTTCCTCAAACTGAAAATACCCCATTTTATCCAAGATCACCTTATGGAATATCTAAAGTTGCTGGTTTTGAATTAACAAGAAATTATAGAGAAGCTTATAATATATTTGCTAGTTCAGGAATATTATTTAATCATGAGTCACCGAGAAGAGGCTTTGAATTTGTAACTCGAAAAATCACTAGTTCTGTAGCTAGAATTAAATTGGGAATACAAAAAAAATTATACTTAGGTAATATAAAATCTATGAGGGACTGGGGTCATGCAAAAGATTATGTATATGCAATGTGGTTAATGTTACAACAAAAAAAACCAAATGATTTTGTTGTTTCAACTGGAGAGCATCATACAGTTGAAGAATTTGCAAAACTAGCCTTTCAAGAGGTAGGTTTAGACTATAAAAAATATATAGAAACAAATAAAAAATTAATAAGGCCAGCTGAAGTAGATACTCTAGTTGGTGATTGTAAAAAAGCTAAAAAAATACTTAAATGGAAGCCTATAATATCCTTTAAGCAAATGGTAAGTGAAATGGTTAAAGAAGACTTAGAATACGTCAAAAAATTTAGAATTTAATAAACATTTTTAGTAAAATTTAATAATGATAAACAGATTAACACAACCATTTAAATACTTTTTTAAATTAGAGTCTGCTTCAGGTCTAATTCTATTATTTTCAGCCATACTAGCTTTATTAATTAGCAATAGTGCTTATGCCTTTATTTATTTTGATATTTTAAAATCATATCTACTTTTAGGAACAGAATCTTTTGGTCTTAAATTGTCTGTATTACATTGGATAAATGATGTTTTAATGGCCATATTTTTTTTTCTTGTTTCTCTAGAAATAAAAAGAGAATTTATTCAAGGAGAATTATCAAATCCTAAGCAAGCCATGTTACCTATAATTGGTGCGATTGGTGGAATGGCTGTTCCTGCATTAATTTATATACTAATAAATTTAAGTGACTCTATCACTTTAAGAGGATGGGCTATACCTTCAGCAACTGATATCGCATTTTCATTAGGTGTTTTATCCCTTTTGGGTAAAAGAGTGCCTTTGTCACTAAAGGTTTTTTTAACAGCTTTAGCTATAATTGATGATTTAGGTGCAATTGTAATTATAGCTTTTTTTTATTCTGGAAAAATTCAATTTATATACCTAATTTTAATGTTCTTATCGATTATCATACTTATGGTTTTGAATAGATTAAAAGTAAATTATTTTATCCCCTATCTTATCATTGGTTTATTTTTGTGGGAATTTACTCATCAATCTGGAGTTCACGCTACTATAGCTGGGGTAATTTTAGCTTTGACAATTCCACACAATATTAAAGATAAAAAAAAATCTATGTTATTAAAGTTAGAACACGCGATTGCTCCTTATGTAGCTTTTGGAATAATGCCTATATTCGCCTTTGCAAATGCGGGTGTTTCTTTGGAAGGTTTAAGTTTTGCTACAGTACTTAACCCAGTTCCTTTAGGAATTTTATGTGGTCTATTTTTTGGAAAACAATTGGGTGTCTTTGTTGTATGTTATCTTGCTGTAAAATTTAAGATTGCAGAAAAACCAAATAAATCTAATTGGCTATCGCTTTATGGTGTCTCTATCCTAACAGGTATAGGCTTTACAATGAGTTTATTTGTGGGCAATTTAGCATTTGCCAATAATATTGAATATTTAGATGGAGTAAAAATAGGTGTTTTAATAGGATCTTTTCTATCAACAGTATTTGGATATTTCATACTTACATTAAATAAAAAGAATGATTGATAAATCCATTATTAATATAGCATTTAATACAAAAAATTATGGTTTAAGAAATAAAACTAAAAATATTTCAACAATTAAGAATAAATTATGTGGAGATAAAATAACAGTAGAATTAGTAATAAATAAAAGAATAATTAAAAAAATGTATTACGAAACTCAATCTTGTATTTTTTGTCAAGCGTCAGCTAGCTTATTATCTCAGATAGTTCACAAAATTAATGTCAAAGATTGGCCAGTTATAGTGAAAGAAATCAATAAGACAAAAAATACATTAAAGCTTAACAATAAGTTTAGGATATTTAACAAACTTTTTTTAAAAAAATATAATAATAGGCATTCTTGTGTTATATTACCTTTTCAAGCTTTAGTAAAAGCTGTAAAAAACACTTTATGAGATTTATTTTAATTATATTTATAATGTTTAATTTCTTAAAAACTTCCTACGCAAATTACGATCAACTAGCTTATGATTTTTCATTCAAAGAAATAAATGGAGACGATATATTGCTTAAAAATTATAAAGAAAAGATAATTGTTGTTGTAAATGTTGCTAGCAGGTGTGGTTTTACAAACCAATATGAGGATTTACAAAAAATATCGGAAAAATATAAAAAAAATTTAATTGTAATAGGAATACCTACAAATAATTTTAGACAAGAGCCAGGCTCGGACAAAGAAATAAAAGATTTTTGTGAAACAAACTTTGGAATAACTTTTCCAATTTCAAAAAAAATAGATGTTATTGGAAAAAATGCTCACCCCTTCTACAAATGGGCAAATAAAAATCATGGAATTTCTGCTGTCCCTAAGTGGAACTTTCATAAAATTATTATAAATAAAAATGGCAAAGTTGCAAAAACATTTAGCTCAATAACTAATCCTAATTCGTCAAAATTTATAAATTTTGTGGAACAAGAAATTAAAAATTAAAATTTAAACCATCAAATCCTGGAAGAATATTTTTTGGTAATTTCCTTTTTAATGTATTATAATCTAAATCTACATGCATATTAGTTAATATTGTTTTTTTTGGTCTTAATTGCTGAGAAATATCAATCGCTTCATCATAATTGAAATGACTAGGATGTTTGGATCTTCTCAAACAATCGATGATTAATATCTCTAAATTTTTTAAATATTTTATTGATTTAGTTGGTATAGCATTACAATCACTTAGGTATGCTATATTTTTAAATATGTATGCTGTTGAATTAATTTCACCGTGAATAAGATCAAATGAATTAATATTAATTGTGCGGTTTAATTTTTTTATTTTAAATTTATTATTAATAACATTAGGTTTTAAGATAGGAATATATCCATGTTTATGTTTAAAACAAAAATCATATTTTACTTTTAACTCTTTAATAGTTCTAGAAGATCCGTATACATTTAATTTTTTTTTATATTTCCAAAAAAAAGGTCTTAATTCAAAGATTCCGGATGTTTGATCAGCATGTTCATGTGTATACAATACTGCATCAATATCTTTGATTTTATTTTTTTGAAACTGGATTTTAATATCTGGAGAGCTATCTATTAAAACCGATATATTGTTATAATAAAAATGAGCAGAACATCTTGTTCTAATATTTTTTTTGTTTTTTTTATTACACGAACCCCAATAATTAGTTATCCAAGGTGAACCCAGTGAACTACCACATCCTAGTAAAGTAAATTTATTTCTCACTTAAATTTTCCAAAAAGATTAAAAAAATTTTTTGTCGTTATGTCTGATAATTCATTAAAATTTATATTCTTAAGATTCGCTAAAAATTTGACAGTATGAATTATATAGCTAGGTTCATTTGGTTTACCTCTTAAAGGAACTGGAGCTAAATATGGAGAATCGGTTTCAACCAAAATTTTCTCATTTGGTAATTCTTTGAATACGTTAGCTAATTCCGTTGATTTTTTAAAAGTAATTACGCCACTAGCAGAAATATAGGCACCTATATCAATAAGTTTTTTTGCAAATGATTTTGTGCCTGTGAAACAGTGTATAAGAATTTTTGTGTCCTTTTTTTTACAGCAGCATTTAATATATCAAAGGTTTCGTTTTCAGCTTCTCTGGTGTGAATAATTAAAGGTAAATTTGATTGTTGCGCAGCTTCTATGTGTTCTTGGAAAGACTTAATTTGAGTTTTTTTGTCAGAATGATTATAAAAAAAATCTAAACCAGTCTCACCGATACCAATAATTTTTTTTGATTTACTAATGTTTTCTAAAATATTTTTGCATTTAATATTTTGATGTAATTTAGCTTCATGAGGATGGATCCCGTATGTACCATATACACATTCGTATTTCTCAACAATTTTAATTATTTCATTAAATTTTTTATCCTCTGTTGAAATAGTAAGCATATATTTTACACCCTCATCATTTGCTCTATTAATGTATTCATTAAGAGAAACTATCAAAGGATCGTAATTAAGATGGCAATGTGAATCAATTATCATCTTCTATCTTTTTAAATAAAATTGAAATTTTTTTTAAATTTTTATCATGACCTAAAGAATTAATTTTTTTTATATTATCTAAATTTATATCTGTTTTTTCTATATTCAAAATATCTAAAATTTTATTTGATGCTATTGGTAAAATAGGATTTAATAAAATACTTATATTTTTTATTTGATCAATAATTGTGTATAAAATTGTATTCATTCTTTTAGGATCACTTTTTTTTAGAGACCAAGGTTCAGAGTCATTAAAATATTTATTTGCATTGAAAGAGTAATCAACAACTTTTTTTATATATAAATTTATATTTTGGTTATTCATAAGATTTATTAATTCAGGAATATCATTTTTAAGTGTATTTGTTAAATTTTTATCATTTTGTGAAAAATTATCAGGTTTAGGTATTTTATTTTGACAATTTTTTTCTACAAATGAAAAAACACGTTGACATAAGTTACCATAGTTATTTGCTAAATCATTGTTGATACAATTTTTTAAGTTTTCTAATGAAATGCTACCATCATTTCCTAGAGAAACTTCTTTAATTAAATAATACCTTAATTGGTCAATTCCATATTTATTTACTATATCTATAGGATCTAAAATATTTCCTAATGATTTAGACATTTTTTTTTCATCTGAAAGAATCCAACCATGACCAAATATTTTTTTTGGTAAAGGAATTTTAGCAGCTAGAAGAAAAGCAGGCCAATATACTGCATGAAATCTTAATATATCTTTGCCAATAATGTGTACAGAGGCAGGCCAATATTTTTTAAATAACTTGTTCTTTTCGTCTGGAAAATTTAAAGCACTAATATAATTTGTTAGTGCATCAAGCCATACGTAAATTACATGTTTTTTATCCTTAGGAACAGGAATTCCCCAAGAAAAGGAAGTTCTACTAACTGATAAATCTTTTAATCCCTTTTTAACAAAATTTACAACTTCATTTTTTCTAGAGTTTGGTAATATAAAATCTTTATTATCTTCATAGTGATTTAATAGTTTTTTAGACCAGGCTGATAATTTAAAAAAATAAGACTCTTCTTCTACCCACTCAACTCTTGATCCAGAAGTTTTAGAAACGTAATTATTGTTTAATTTCTCAATTTCTTCTTCGTCGTAATAGGCTTCATCTGAAACTGAATACCACCCACTATATTTGTCCAAATATATATCACCTGATTTTACTAGTCTTTCCCAAATTTCCTCGACTGATTTATGGTGTCTATTCTCTGTTGTTCTAATGAAATCATCATTTGATAAGTTCAATATCTTTGTTAATTCTTTAAATTTTAATGATAATTCATCACAAAAAACTTTAGTTTCTTTTTTATTTTTTTCTGCTTCTCGTTGTATTTTCAATCCATGTTCATCAGTTCCAGTTAGGAAAAATACATCGACCCCCTCTAGCCTTTTAAATCTGGCCAAAACATCTGCAATTATACTAGAATAAGCGTGACCCATATGAGGCTTACCGGATGGATAATATATAGGCGTTGTAATAAAAAAACTATCTTTAGACATTTTCAAATTCTTTCTCTATTAAACTAACAGTTAGACTTGTATTAAGATTATATTGAACAAAATTATTAATATTTTTAATAATGTTATTTTTCTTCTTAATAAATAAAAAAGTTTTTTTATTTTGTAGTTTTGTCAAATTCAAAAAATATCTATCTATTAAATGAATAATTAAGTTGATAATAATTTTTTTTTTACTTTTTTTATATTGATCTAATAATATAATTATTTTAGTAATTATATTTGTGCTCTCAGTAAGTTTATTTTTTAAGTATAATTCATTAAAATGTAAAAAGAGGCCAGGTGAAATATTGCTTTCAGACCAATCAAAGCTTATTTCTAAATTATTATTTAATATTAAATATTCAATAACCATTTTTTTATTATGGTTAGACTGAAATATATTATAATTTATACATCTTGAAGTAATAGTTTCTAAAATAGTTTTTTGTTTATTATTGATTAAAATAAAGAAATTTGTTTTAGTTGGTTCTTCTATTATCTTTAATAAAGCATTTACACAATTATTGTTAAAAAATTCAACATCATCTATAATAATAAATCTTGGACCTGCAACTAACGTAGATTTTAATAAATTATTCTTTAAGTTTCTTACATCGTCAATTTTAATAGAATTACTCTCAAAATTTTTAAGAATAATAATATTTGAAAAAGAATTATCTTTAATCTTATTAATTAATGGCGAATTTTTATCAATTAACTTATTTCCTTTATCATAATTTTTCTCATTAAAAATATAATTAAGTAGATGATTAATTAAGGTAAATTTACCAATCCCTTTTTCACCAGATAACATTAAAACTTTAGGAAATACTTTTTTTATATACATGCTGCTTAATTCATCAAAATATAAATCTAAGCCAATTAATTTCAATGATTCTAATGGATTATAAAGATCTTTTTGCATCATTATTTATTAAGTTTTTTTAATACAGTTTTTAGAATTTTTTCTTCTAAAGCATTTGTATTTAAGGATGAGTCAAAAACATAATAATTTTTTTTGTTTTTAGCAATTTTTAAAAAAGAATTTTGTGCTTTTGTGTAGAAAGCTTGAGTAAATTTATCATATCTATTTTTAACTCTTCTTTTTTTTAATCTCTTAGATGCAGAATTAACATTTACTTTTAAAACAAAATTTAAATCGGGCTTTATATTTTTTAGAATAAATTTATGTATATGATGAATAAATTGTTTACTTACTTTTTTGCCGTAAACTTGATATGCTAATGTAGAGTCTACAAATCTGTCACAAATTACTATTTTTTTTTTAATCAAAGCTGGTTTTATTTTATTTTGAATGTGTTCATTCCTTGCAGCTAAATAGAGCAAAGTATCGGTGTATTTGTCAAATTTTTCTTTTGACTCTTTGGAAAAATAGTCTTTTAAAATAAGATCTCTTATTTTTTCTGCACTTTGAGTTCCACCTGGCTCTCTTGTAAGTATAGACGAAAAACCTTTTTTAATAAGTCCTTTATATAATTTTTTGGCTTGGTAAGACTTTCCACAACCCTCTATGCCTTCAAAAACAATAAAAAATGGTTTTTTTTTATACATCTCCCCAAATCATATAATTAAGAGAAGTAAATACACTTTGGAAAAAGTTAACTTTTTTTATTTCTTCATATGCATAAACTGGTACTGATTTTATTAATTCATTTTTATTAAAAATTTTTAAATCTGCAATTTTTTGATCTTTTGAAATAGGTGCTTTAATTGGCCCTACATATTCTAGAAAAATATTAAAATTTCTTGATTGTTTTTTTTTTAAAGTTATATAAATATCTTCTTTTGTTACACCGTTTACTATTTGCTTTTTTCCCAACCATGTTTTTATTTTAAAAAAAGTTTCATTTTTTTTTGAAATTTCAAATGTGTCAGTATTTCTAAAACCCCAACTTAATAATTTTATTGACTCTTTAGTTCTACTCATTTTTGTCTTAAAACCACTGCCAACTGATATTAATCTTCTCTTATTTTTTTTTACAGTGCTGGCTAAGGAATATTTTTCGACTGCTAAATAACCTGTTTTAATACCGTCAGCGCCAATATTTCTATACAAAAGTCCATTTCTATTGGATTGGGTAATTGGATCACCTCCAGTTCTATGCCAAGTGAATTCTTTTTCCGCGTAGGTTTTATAAAGATCAGGATAATTTTTAATTAAATATTGTGACATAATGGCTATATCTCTAACTGTAGAATAATTTTCAGGGTCATTAATTCCAGAGGCATTGACAAAATTAGTATTCATTAATCCAATTTCTTCTGCTTTTTCATTCATTATATCGGCAAAATCTAGTTCTGTGCCTGCAATTCCTTCAGCCAAAGCAACGCATGCATCATTACCGGAGGCTATAATAATTCCTTTTAACAAATTATCAACTGACACCTCGTCATTAACCATAATAAACATAGATGAATATCCACTCTGAGACATACGCCAAGCATTTTCAGAAATTGTGAATTTATCGTCTAGGGAAAGTTTGCCATTTGATATGAGATCATAAGCTACTATTGTAGTCATTATTTTTGTCATAGATGCAGGATATATACTCAAATCAGCATCCAATTCTGATAAAACTTTTCCAGAATTAAAATCCATTAAGATATAAGTTTTGGCATCTATTTTTGGATTAGATAATGCAAAGCTATTATAAAATAATAAGAAAAAAGTAATTATAAAAATTTTACTCATTAATTTTAACGTCAATTTCTTCAAAGCCAAGTTCATTAAGTTCAATGTAATCATTTTTTAAAGTTTTAATAGTGCTATATGGGCCCATTAATAACTGATAATTCTTATTATTTATCTTATTAATTCGAATTAAGCTATTATTTAAATTTGATGAATTTTTGACCAATTTTTCCTTCAATACTTTTGCTGATTCTTTAGAATAAAATTCAGCTATAATAATCGAGAATTCTTTTTTTTTTAATCTTTTGTCCTTTTTTTTAGAAATATTATTAATAGTTATATTCGTTACAGGTAACTTGGCCTGAACTTTTTTTTCTTCATTAAAAGTAACTGCTTTTTGAACAACAAAAGATTTATTTTTTTTTAATTCTTGTATTTCAACAAAAGGAAAATCTTTATCTAATTTTAATTCTTCTGAAATATTTTTAGTCATTAATACCTTATATAAAATTGGATATTTGGTTTTCTTTGAAGTTGTTATAAAAATTGATTTTTTATTTACCGGATTTATTAATTGTATTTTTGTTCCAGATTTGAGTTTATGATGGGATACTATTCTGTGACTTTCATCAAATTTATTTGAAATTATTTTTTTTTCATAATCACTGAAATTATAAATATATGCAAAACCACTACTAATATATGGTTTTTTATTTCCTGATGATTGTGGATTAACACAAGAGCATAAGAAAAATAGAAATGTAAAGATTTTAAATTTCATTTTTGAAACCATTTTTTAATGTACAAACAGCTAAAGCAAATCTAAGAGATCTATTCCAATTTAATATTTTTTCATAATTATCAAAAATAATATAGGCAGGTGACAGTGTTTCAGCCCCTGGTATTATATCTTTATCTGGAATTATTATAGCTACTTTCAAATTATCTTTTACATTTATATTTTTAGAATTTTTTATGTATTTTTTAAAGAAACCAATTCTTTTTTTATTAGTAATATTTCGTGCTGAAGAATTTAAATATTTTTTCGGTATGTTATCTTTTAAAGAAACTTTAACAAAACAAGGTTCATTTTTTTTCCATCCAATGGTTTTTAAGTAATTCGCAGCTGAAGCAAAAGAATCTTCAGTTTTTTTTAATTCAATTGTTTTATTATCATTATAGTCTATGGCATAATTTCTAATTGTCCTAGGCATAAATTGAAAGTTTCCAAAAGCCCCAGCCCAAGAACCATATAAAATACTTTTATCAATTATTTCTTTATCAACTAAATTTAATAGTATGAGTAATTCTTTTGTAAAAAAGTCACTTCTTCTTTTATCGTAACTAAGAGTAGCTAAAGAAGAAACAATATCCATTTTACCAAGATATTTACCAAAATTAGTTTCGATGCCCATTAATGCAAGTAATAATTCTTTTTCAACATCAAATTCATTTTCAATTTTTTCAATTAATTTCTTTTCTTTTTTATAAAGTTTTATACCTTGTTTAATTTTACTTTTAGACGATCTTTTTTCGATATAAGTAAATGTATCTTCATAAAATTCAGGCTGATAACGATCATATTCTATTACTTTAGGTAAAAATTTAGCCTCAGACATAATTTCGTCTACAACAGTTTTGGATATCCCCTCTTTAACTGCTGTAATTTTAAAATTTTTAACCCAAATATTAAATTCTGGAGTATTTGCTAAAGCAAAATTCATTAAATTTGATGACAATATTAACAAAAGAATAATTTTAAAAATAAATTTCATAAATAAATAATTAGAATTAAATTATAAAAAAGCCATTTTTTTTAATTGTTATAAAGTAATAATGACTTATATTTAAAAAATATATAAAAAAATACATGAAGAATCCAACTATCAACAAAACCCACTATAGACCAGAAATTGATGGATTAAGGGCTTTTGCAGTACTACCTGTAATTTTATATCACGCCGGTTTTAAATCCTTTAGTGGTGGATATGTAGGAGTTGATATTTTTTTTGTAATAAGTGGTTACTTGATAACAAATATTATTTTACAAGAAATTTCTAATAATAATTTTAGACTTAAAAATTTTTGGGAACGTAGAGCTCGTAGAATTCTTCCTGCTTTGTTTTTTATAATGTTAATAAGCATTCCGTTTTCTTTATTATTTATGATGCCTAATGATGTTGTGCAGTTTTTTGAAAGCTTAATGTCAATATCAATTTTTTCATCAAATTTTTACTTTATGTTTAAATCAGGCTATTTTGAAACAACAACTCAGCTTAAGCCTTTAATACACACTTGGAGTTTGTCTATAGAAGAACAATATTATTTTATATTTCCAATTTTTTTTGTTTTTGCGTGGAAATATTTTAAAAGCTTTACATTACCATTTCTAATAATAATATTTATTTTCAGTCTAGGACTTTCACACTGGGCTTCATTGTATAAACCTCATATAGCATTTTATCTTATGCCAACTAGGGCATGGGAGTTATTATTAGGAGTATTTTGCTCATATTATTTTTTTTACTATAACAAAAACTTTATTAGTAAAAATTATATTAATAAAAAAGTTAAAAATGCATTAAGTTTTTTAGGTTTTGTTTTGATAATATTATCAATTCTAATCTATAGCGACACAACACCATTTCCTGGATTTTATGCATTATTACCTACTATCGGAACTCTATTAATTATAATTTTTTGTGATACAAAAACATTCCTCTACAAATTTCTATGTCAAAAATTTTTTATAGGAATAGGTCTTATTAGCTATAGCGCTTACTTATGGCATCAACCATTATTTTCTTTTCTAAAATATAAAAATATACCCGAAACTAACTCTTTAAGTTTATTGATAGTAATTTTATTAACTTTACCTCTCTCGTATTTAACTTATCAATTTATTGAAAAACCATTTAGAAATAAAAAATTTTTAAATACAAATAAAATTTTTTCACTCGCAGTAATCTTTTCCATATTTTTTTTGGTAATAGGTTACTACGGACATAAAAAAGAAGGTTTTCCAAATAGACTGAATTCTTTTCAAGCAAATTTATTTAAAGATGCAACTGATACTTTTATAAATTGTAAAAATAAAAATTTAAAAAATATTCATATCAATGAAATTTGTATAGTAGGAAATAACAAAAATGACATTGATTACGCTATAATAGGAGATAGCCATGCTCAAATGATGGCTCCACCAATTATAAAAATTGGCAAGAGTAAGGGAAAAAGAACAGCAGTTATGGTTAAAGGTGGCTGCCCACCAATTCAAGACGTCCTAATAGCAAGAGGTAATTCTAAAATAGGAGTATGCAAAGATTTAGCTGATGTACAATATGAATTCATTAAAAAAAATAATATTAAAATTGTTTTTTTAATTTCTAGATGGTCCTTATATCTTGATAAAAAAGATTTTAATAATGAAAAAAATGCATATTTTATTATTACAAAAAAAAACAAGACTCAATCAATCAATTATACAAGAATGAATTTTATTAAATATTTAAACAAAAGCATCAAAAAATATAAAGATATAGGAGTTAGAGTAGTATTAATTGAACAAATACCTGTTCAGAAAATAAATCCTGTAAAAAATATTATAAATATTGATGCAAAAAATATGAAAGACATATATGAAAAAAATTCAGTTGAAAAAATTAAGTCATATCAATATTTGCTATATTCAAATACATTAATCAAAGAAATAGCAAAACTTAACAATATTGAAAGTATAGATTTGTCAAATAATCTTTGTGGTAATTACACCTGTAGCTTAATAAAAGATAATAGATTAATATATAGAGAACAATCTCACTTAAATAAATATGGAGCTTTGTCCTTAATAAATAGATTTGAGCAAATAATGAAATAGATATTTTCAACTTATATTAATATTAATTTATAAAAATTGAATTTTTAAATTGAAACATTGATTAATTATCCCTATAAAACTTATTTTGGAGAGGTGGCTGAGCGGTTGAAAGCACTGGTCTTGAAAACCAGCGAAGGGGCAACTCTTTCGTGGGTTCGAATCCCACCCTCTCCGCCATTTATATTTTAAAATCCTTAAATATTTTTATAATTTTTACGTTATTAAAAGATTTAATGGGCACATTATTTCGATATAAATTCAATAACTCGTAATCTTCACAATTTAGAAGATTATTTAGTTGCTCTAATTCTTCCTTATTTAAAATATCAATATAACGATTAACAAAGGAACTAAGTAATAGATCCATTTCTTTTGTGCCCCTGTATAATGATCTATATTTGATCTTACTTTTTAATAATTCTAATTTATTCATAAGTAAATTATTATATATATCATTTAATGAAGATTCTTAATAAAAAAGATTTTTTGTTTGAACGTGTAACTAAATTATCCGGAGTAGGTAAAAAGTTATCTGAATATTTAAAAAAAAAAAAAATTGAAAGAGTAATTGATCTTATCTGGAATATTCCCTATTCTCATACAGATCGAAGCAATTCAGTAACTTTAAATAAACTAGAGATTGGTAAAATTTTTACAATTAAAGTTAAAGTTATAAAATATAATTTTCCTAGAATTAGAAATTTACCTAATAAAATTAATTGTGAAGATAATTTTGGTAAAATTGATTTAGTTTTTTTTAATAGTAGAGAAGGTTACATAAGAAAAATTTTGCCTTTAAATGAATGGGTGGTAGTCAGTGGAAAAATAAATTTTTTTAAAAATAAATATCAAATAACAAATCCAGATTATATAACTAATGTATCAGAGATTGACTATGTTAAAAAAAAAATTCCCAAATATGCTCTTACAGAAGGTCTTAGTGAAAAATTATATCGAAAAATTATAGATCAAGTTTTAAAAAATCTTCCAAATATAAAAGAGTGGCATAATGAAAAGATAATAAAAGAAATGAAATTTCCAGATTGGCACAAGTCAATAATTAAATTACATCAAGATAATAAAAATAAAGATCTAGACTCAAATTTTTTAAGAAGAATTGCTTATGATGAAATATTCGCTAATTTATTAATATTATCTAAAAATAGAAATAAAATAGTAAAAAATAAAAAAATAAAAAAACAATTTACAAAAAAAATTGCAGATAATTTGATTTTGAGTTTGCCTTATAGCCTTACTAAAAGTCAAAAAAATGTTGTAGAAGAGATCAATAGAGATCTTTTGTCGAAGAAAAGAATGTTTAGAATTTTACAAGGAGATGTTGGTTCTGGAAAAACTATTGTCTCTCTTATTTCAGCAGCAAATGTAGTTGATTCAGGATTTCAGGTTGGACTAATGGCCCCTACTGAAATTTTAGCAAAACAACATTTCAATTTAGCTTTAAAAACGTTTAAAGAATTTAATATTAAAATTGAATTACTTACTGGCAAAACAGAGTCGAAAAATAAAAAAATTATTCTAGAAAAATTGAGAACTAAAAAAATTGACTTTTTAATCGGCACACATGCTTTATTTCAAAAAAAAGTAGAATTTCAAAAGTTAGGATTAATTATAATTGATGAACAACACAAATTTGGTGTTCGTCAAAGAATGAACTTAGCTAAAAAAGGAGGTGACAACTGTGATGTGTTGCTTATGTCTGCAACGCCTATACCTAGAACAATGATGATGTCTATTTATGGCGATATGGATGTTTCTAAAATAACCGAGAAGCCTTTAAATAGAAAGGAAGTCGTGACGTTGAGCAAACCAGAAAATAAAATTGGCGAAATTATAAATTTTATTAAAAAAAAGATTGATATCAAAGAACAAGTTTTTTGGGTTTGTCCATTGATAGATGAATCTTCAAAATTAGATTTTTCTTCAACAATGAAAAAATTTGATTATATAAACAAGATATTTCCAAATAAAGTTGGAATTATACATGGTTCATTAACTGAAAATGAAAAGCAATTAGTATTAAGTAAATTTCTAAATAAAGAGATTTTAATTTTAGTATCAACTACTGTTATTGAAGTTGGTATAGATTTTCCAAACGCTACAGTTATAGTTATAGAAAATGCAAATAAATTTGGACTAGCTCAATTGCATCAATTAAGAGGAAGAATAGGAAGAGGAAAAAAATCTGGAACTTGCATTCTACTTTTTAAAGGAAATTTATCACAAAACGCAAAAAAAAGAATAAAAATTTTGAAACAATATAATGATGGATTTTTTATAGCGGAGCAAGATATGAAGCTTAGAGGCTTTGGTGACATAATAGGTTTTAAACAAAGTGGCGTAAAATATTTTAAAATAGCAGACCCAGTTCATCACGAAGATTTATTTAAAAAAGCAGAAATTAATATAAAGAATATTTCTGATAAGAATTTAAATGGTGAAAATTATAATTTATTATTAAAATTATTTGATAAAGTTGAATTAATAAATGAATTGGACTCAGGTTAACTATTAGATGTGCCTGCAGAAACTATAAATTTAGAAGCCTCTTCGAAGGTCATTTCCAAATATATGAGATCTTTTTTAGGAACCATTAAAAGAAAACCACTTGTTGGGTTTGGGGTAGTAGGTACAAAAACATTAACTAAACCCTCATTAACTTTTTTATTAATTTCCCCTGTATTATCTTTAGTAGCAAAACCAACTACCCAAATACCTTTCCTTGGATATTCAAGAATTACAACACTCTTTTTTTGATCAGCTCCTGACTTAGTAAAGCTCTCTGTCATTTGTCCTATTGCAGAATAAATTGTTCTTAAAATAGGAATTTTTTTTAAAATATTATTAAAAATATCAAGTAATTTTTTACCAATAAAAGATAAGGATAAAAAACCTATCAAAGTGATTAAAATGATAGAAATAAGAATTTCAATTGCAGGTATATCAATAGGTAAATAATGATTTGGATTGAGTTCTTTTGGTAATAATCTTGAGGTAAGCTTAATGACAAATAAAGTTAAGTATATAGTAATACCTATGGGGATTAAAACTACAGCACCAGCAAAAAAATAGTTTCTAAGTCTTGAGAAAACAGATTTTTTAGTTTTGTTTGACATTATTTGTATGAAGAAATAATTATAAATAGTAATAATAAGATAAAAATTGCAACTAGTAATTTATTATTTAATATCATATTCTTTAAATAATATATGATTCATAACATAAAAAGAAGAAAATTTATTCAGTTATTTAGTTGTAGTTGTTGCAGTTTATTGCTTCCTTCTTGCTCTTCTGTTCCCATCACTGAAAGAAAACAATTAACAATATTTCCTGAAAGTAGAATTAATAATCAAGCGAGTGTTGCTTATGAACAATTTAAAACCAAAACTAAATTAATCACAACGGGCAAACAACTAAATGAGATTAAAGAGATTGGAAAAAAAATCGAATATTCAGTTAGTGCATTTTTTAATAACAAAAACCAAAATGATCCAACTGAAAATTTTGAATGGGATTATATTTTAGTTGATAATGATAAAGTAAAAAATGCCTGGTGTATGCCCGGTGGTAAAATAGCTGTTTACACAGGAATTCTAAAAGTTACGAAAAATAAACATGCTCTTGCTACAGTAATGGGCCACGAAATAGCGCATGCTGTAGCAAAACATTCTGTTGAGAGAATGAGTCATGCTGTAACTTTAAATGTTGGAACGCAGGTAGCCGATATATTTCTAGGCGGAGCGATTAATAGAACTAGAAATACTGTTGGCAGTAATACGGGTTTTGATATCTTTAAATTAGGCATAATGAATCCATTTGGAAGGAAACAAGAAACAGAAGCTGATTACCTTGGATTAATTTTTTCATCTTTAGCAGGTTATGATATTAGAGAATCTGTTAAACTATGGGAAAGAATGTCTAAAGCTAATAAAGGGAAAGAACCTCCTCAGTTTTTAAGTACTCATCCGTCAAGTAAAAATAGAATTATTAATTTAAACAAATGGATAAGTGAAATAATTATAAAATATCCACCTATTAAAGTATAGATTTTTTGGTGAGCCCTGATGGACTCGAACCATCGACCCATTCCTTAAAAGGGAATTGCTCTACCAACTGAGCTAAGGGCCCACAAAAATAGTATTTATCTACAATTCTTATAAATTTCAATTACTATTTTAACACACTAAAATAAAGATATGTATTTGTCATAAAATTTCTTAAAGGTGCCGTTTTTAATATTTTTACGTATTTCATACATAAATTGTTGATAAAAATTTATATTATGAAGCGAAATTATCATTGAAGCTAATATTTCATTACTTTTAATTAAATGATGCAAATAACTCTTGGAATATGAATTTAAGTTTCTAATCTTAGTGCTTTTATCTAAAACATTTTTATCAAATTGGTATTTTGAGTTACGTAAATTTACTTTTCCTTCCCACGTAAAAGCCAAACCTGTTCTACCAGATCTTGTAGGCATTACACAATCGAACATGTCAATACCAGAATTAACTGCACCTAAAATATCAGAGGGAGTTCCAACGCCCATTAAATATCTTGGTTTATTTTCCGGCATCAGATGAACTATTTCATTTAAAATATTAAACATATCTTGTTGAGTTTCACCAACTGCAAGTCCTCCCATAGCGTATCCGTTAAAGTCTATTTCTATTAATTTTTCCAAACTTTCAATTCTTAAATCTTTATTAAGTCCACCTTGAATAATCCCAAATAAAGCTTTTTTTTTATTATTACCAAATTCTATTTTGCATCTATTTGCCCAATATGTTGAATTGTCTATAGCTTGAGATAATTTTTTTTTATCATCTGTTAACTCTGGACATTCGTCTAAAACCATAAGTATATCAGAGTCTATACTTTGTTGTATTTGAATACTTTTTTCAGGACTTAAAACAAATTTTTTACCATCTAAATAAGATGAAAAAATAGCACCTATTTCTCTGTCAATCTTATTAAATTTAGAAAGAGACATAATTTGAAAACCTCCAGAGTCAGTTAAAATTGGTTTTTTCCAATTCATAAAATTATGAATACCTCCAAATTTTTCTAGAACTTTAATTCCTGGCCTGATCATTAAATGATAAGTATTTGCTAAAATAATTTCAGAACCAGTTAATAGAACATCGTCAGTAAATATTCCTTTTATAGTACCTAAAGTACCAACTGGCATAAAAGTTGGGGTTTGTATAATTCCTCGAGATGTAAAAATTTTTCCTAATCTTGCTTTATTGTTAGTTTTTAACAACTCATAGGAAAAATCCTGAGTGGACATTAAATTATTTTGATCTAAAGCTTATTATTTTATCAGGTTCGCTAACAGATCCATTTGGCCCTTCACCTTTTTTTATACTATCAATATGTTCCATACCCTTAACGACTTTACCAAAAGCACTATACTGTCTATCAAGATGTGGTGAAGGTTCAAAACAAATAAAAAATTGACTGTTACCACTATCTGGGTTTGCTGATCTTGCCATTGATAGAGTTCCTTTTTCGTGTGCTGTGTCACTGAATTCTGCTTTTAGGTCTGGTAAATCTGAGCCGCCCGTACCCGCGAGAGATAAATTAAAATCTGGGTTGTTTGAGTTTCCATATTTTACATCTCCGGTTTGAGCCATAAAACCATCAATAACTCTATGAAAGACTACTCCATCATACTTACCTTCGTTAGCTAAAGATTTAATTCTTTTGACATGGTTTGGTGCTATTTTTTCAAAAAGTTCAATTTCTACTTCACCAGTTTTTAATTTTAAAATCATTATATTTTCCTTTGTATATATATTGTTAGTATTTAAAAAAAAAAATGTAATAAATAAGATAATTATTTTTTTCATTAAATTTTATTTTTTATAGATTTTATAACAGATTTTGTTACAAATTTACTTATATTTCCCTTTAATTTAGATATTTCTTTAACAAATTTTGAAGATATGATCTGGTTTTCAACATCTGACATTAAGAATATCGTCTCTATATTGTTATTTAGTTGTTTATTCATTCCAGCTAATTGAAATTCATACTCAAAATCAGAGACAGCTCTTAAACCTCTTATAATAACATTAGCTTTGTATTTTTTACATAAATCAATTGTAAGGGTATCAAAGGGAGTAATTAATATTTTTTTTTTATTTAATTTAATGTCAGAAAAGAGAGATTTTTTTATAATAGAAATTCTTTCATCTATATCAAAAAAATAATTTTTACTCGAAGTATTAGTGGCAGCCACGATCAATCTATCAACTAATTTTAAGGACTTTTTAATTACATCTATATGACCTTTTGTGATTGGATCAAAAGTTCCTGGATATATTCCCGTTCTAATCATTAATTTATATTATCTTCTATTTTAATAACAGAAACAACTTTTTCATTTCCTGATAATTTTTTAATTCTCACACCTTGAGTGTTTCTACCTGCTATTCTGATTTCTTTGACTGCACATCTCATAACACTACCTTTATCAGTAGATAAAATGATTTCATCATTTTCATCAACTATTAATGTTGAAGCTACTTCACCGTTTCTAGGTGAATTTATAATTCCTATAATTCCTTTACCTCCCCTATTAGTAACTCTATAATCTAAAAAAGAAGTACGTTTACCATATCCATTTTCAGTGACAGTCAAAACAAATTTATTTACACCATTTTTAATTTTTTCATCTTTTTTAATAGTTTTTAAATCAATTTTGGGATTGTCTAATATTGATAGTGAAATAACTTTATCATCATTATTTAATTGAATTCCCCTAATGCCTTTTGAAGATCTACCTTTAAAAAGTCTAAGTTTTTTTGACATAAATCTTATACATTTACCTTTTTTAGTGCTGAGCATAATATCCTGATCTTCTCTACAAATTTTAACTCCTATAATTTTATCATTTTCCTCCAACTTCATAGCAATTTTTCCATTTGCATTAATGTTTGAAAAATCCTCTAAGGAATTTTTTCTGACATTTCCATTTGATGTAACAAATACAACTAATAGTTTTTTCCATTCATTTTCATCTTCAGGCAATGGCATAATAGAACTTATTGACTGATGGCTTTTTAAAGGTAATAAATTGAATATTGACTTTCCTTTTGATGTAGATGTTCCTTCAGGTATTTTATAAGCCTTAATTTTGTATGCTAATCCTTGAGTTGAAAAGAATACAACAGGAGTTAACGTGCTAGCAGTAAATATCTGAACTACAAAATCCTCATCTCTTGTCACTATACCAGATTTACCTTTTCCTCCTCTTTTTTGAGCTTTTAATGTATTAAGAGAACTTCTTTTTATATAACCTTGTTTTGTAATATTTATTACGACCGAATCTTTTTGGATCGTTTCTTCTATATTATAATTTAAAACTGCATCTATAATCTTTGTTCTTCTTGGAACAGAATATTTATCTTTGATATCATTTAATTCACTAACAATTAACTTATAAAGTTCCTTTTTAGAGCTCAATAATTTATTGTATTCAATTATAAGATTGGAAAGTTTATTGATTTCTGTCTCAATTTCACTAATACCAAAAGCTGTTAATTTTTGAAGTCTTAATTCTAAAATTGACAATACTTGTTGATCTGATAATTGATAACTAGATATATTTTTTTTTTTTTCTATCAAAGAAATTATTTTCATACTCTTTTTAACTTTCCATTTTTTTGACAGTAAATTCTTCTTAGCAGTTTCTGTATCTTTAGAATTTTTAATAATTTTAATTACCGCATCTATATTTTCTACTGCTGTTGCAATACCTATCAGAATATGTGCTCTCTCTTGAGCTTTCTTTAAATCATATTTGACTCTTTTTGTTAAAGTTTCTTCTCTGAATTTAACAAATTCTGATAAAAATTCTTTTAAGTTTAGTATCTTGGGTTTGTTATCAACTATAGCTAAAGTATTAAAACCAAATGAACTTTCTACACTAGTCAATTTATAAAGTTGCCTTCTAATTGTCTCTGGTTCAACTCCTTTTCTTAATTCTATTACTACTCTTATACCCTCTCTATTAGACTCATCTCTTATATCTCGTATTCCTTCAATTTTTTTATCTCTAGCAAGTTGAGCTATTCTTTCATTAAGTATAGATTTATTTATTTGGTATGGGATAGACTTTATAATTAAAATATCCCTTCCACTTTTTTTTTCCTCTAATTCTACCTCTCCTCTTATTTTAAAAGAACCCCTTCCTTTGTTGTAACCTTGTTTTAAAATATCTTTTCCAATAATTATACCGCCTGTAGGAAAATCTGGTCCAGGCATATATTTCATTAATTGAGCTATAGTTATATCTTTATTATTTATATAAGCATTGGTAGCGTTAATTACCTCACCTAAATTATGAGGCGGTATACTAGTTGCCATTCCAACCGCAATACCTCCAGCGCCGTTAACTAATAAATTCGGAAATTGAGATGGTAATACAGCTGGTTCTTTTTCTGTTTCATCATAATTATTTCTATAATTTACAGTGTTTTTTTCTAAATCTTCGGTTAGATGCAAAGCAATTTTTCCTAACTTTGTCTCTGTATAACGCATTGCGGCTGGTGGATCACCATCGATAGATCCAAAATTTCCTTGACCAGTTATTAATGGTAAACTCATAGAAAAATCTTGAACTAGTCTTACCAGAGCATCATATACTGATTGATCTCCATGGGGATGATATTTACCAATAACATCTCCAACTATTCTAGCAGATTTTCTAAATGGCTTTGACCAATCATAACCGCCTTTATACATGGCATATATAATTCTTCTGTGTACTGGTTTAAGTCCATCTCTTACATCAGGAAGTGCACGACTTACTATCACACTCATAGCATAAGATAGATAAGATGAGCTCATTTCATCCTGAACAAATATAGGTTTGAAAGAATTATTATTTTGAATTGTTGTTTTTTCCATAAATTTTAAAATGGAATTTCATCATCTAAATCGCTGTTGTCTTGCGATACGTTATCATTCGGCAAGGAGCTTTTATTTTCATTTGAAAGATTAGAATTTTCGCTTTTATTTCTACCATCTAGCATTGTCAAGCTGGAATTATAGCCTTGCAGAACTATTTCGGTTGAATATTTATCTTGTCCGCTAGATTCATCCTTCCATTTTCGAGTTGTAAGTTGACCTTCTACATAAACATTGGCACCTTTTTTTAAATATTGTTGAACTACATTAACTAATCCTTCATTAAAAATTACTACTCTATGCCACTCTGTTTTCTCTTTTCTTTCACCGCTTGATTTGTCTTTCCAGGACTGACTTGTTGCTATACTCAGCCTTGCGACGTTTTTTCCATTAACCATTTGCTTGATTTCAGGATCAGCTCCTAATCTTCCTATTAATAGTACTTTATTTAAACTACCTGCCATATTACTTTAGAATAAATTTGTGAATTTAGTTTTATTAATATTAAAATTATATCATAATTAGGCATTAAATATAAGCTGATTATTATCAGATGATAAAAATATGTTAAAAAAAATCGTTATAAAAGGGGCAAAAGAACACAATTTAAAAAACGTTTCTCTTGAAATTCCAAAAGAGAAATTAGTAGTTATAACTGGCCTATCTGGATCAGGAAAGTCATCACTAGCTTTTGATACTATTTATGCTGAGGGTCAAAGAAGATATGTAGAAAGCTTATCCTCTTATGCAAGGCAATTCTTAGATAAGATGAAAAAACCTAAAGTTGATTTAATTGAAGGATTAAGCCCAGCGATTTCAATTGAACAAAAAAATACATCAAAAAATCCTCGTTCAACAGTGGCGACTGTTACAGAGATTTACGATTATATGAGAGTTTTATTTGCTAGAGTTGGTATCCCATATTCTCCGTTCACTGGTAAGCCTATAGTTTCTCAATCTGTCAGCCATATGGTTGATAAAATAAAAGATTTACCTAAAAATAGTACTATATATTTGCTCGCTCCAATAGTGCGAGGAAGAAAAGGTGAATATAAAAAAGAAATTTCAAATTACAAAAAAAGAGGTTTTTCAAAAATTAAAGTGGATGGCAAATATCTAAATATAGATGATTTTCCAGATCTAAATAAAAAAATTAAGCATGATATTTCAATTATAGTAGATAGAATAGTTCTAAACTCAAGTATCGGAAACAGGTTAGCTGATAGTGTTGAAACGGCTATAAATTTATCTGACGGATTATTATTAGTAGAATACGAAAATGAAACTCTTCCTAAAAAATTTAGAAAAATTGAAAGTGTAACTTTTTCCTCAAAATTCTCTTGTCCAGAAAGTGGTTTTACAATAGAAGAGATAGAGCCAAGATTATTTTCATTTAATTCTCCATATGGCGCATGTGAAGAATGCGAAGGTATAGGACATAATTTAAATGTAGATCCTAATTTAGTAGTTCCTGATACTAAAAAAAATCTTCAAGATGGGGCTATTGAACCATGGGCCAAATCTACTTCATTTTATTATGCTCAAACTCTCTCTTCATTAGCTAAACATTACAAATTCTCATTAAACGATCCGTGGAAAAAACTCTCAAAAAAAGTTCAAGATGTAATACTTTTTGGTTCCGATGATGAAGAAATAAAATTCTCTTACGATGATGGTTATGAATCATATACAACAAAAAAAACATTTGAAGGAGTTATAAATAATCTTGAAAGACGTTTTTTAGAAACAGAGAGTGAATGGAAAAGAGAGGAGATTTCTCAATATCAAAGTGAATCAAATTGTGAAAAATGTAAAGGTCAAAGATTAAAAGATGAAGCTCTTTGTGTGAAAGTTAATACTTTAAACATAAGTCAGATTACAAGCAAATCCATAGATGAGGCTCAAAAATGGTTTGAAGATTTGAAAAACGTTTTAAGTGAACGTGAAAATAAGATAGCACAACATATTTTAAAGGAAATAAACGAAAGACTAAATTTTTTATTAAATGTGGGATTAAATTATCTTACTCTATCAAGAGAGTCCGGAACTTTATCTGGAGGAGAAGCGCAGAGGATAAGATTAGCTTCCCAAATAGGCTCTGGATTGACTGGTGTTCTGTATGTATTGGATGAGCCCTCTATTGGATTGCATCAAAGAGATAATAAAAAATTAATCAAAGCTTTAAAAAAATTAAGAGATCTTGGAAACACTGTTATAGTTGTAGAACATGATATTGAAACAATGGAAAATGCTGATCATATTATTGATATAGGTCCCGAAGCTGGTATCCATGGAGGTGAAATTATAGCTCAAGGAAATGTTAATGAAATTATAAAAAAAGAAAATAGTATTACAGGAAACTATTTATCAGGAAAAAAATATATACCTCTTCCACGAAAAAGGAGATCCGCAAAAAATGGAAGGTTTATTGAAATAAGCGGTGCAAGTGGAAATAATTTAAAAAAAGTTAATCTAAAAATTCCGGTTGGTACTTTTACATGTGTTACAGGTGTATCAGGAAGTGGAAAATCAACTTTAATATTACATACTCTTTACAACGCCTTTAATTTAATGCTTAACAAAAACAAGAGTAGAAAAGTACCTAAAGCATTTACAGGGTTTAAAGGCACCGAATTAATAGACAAAATAATAGATATAGATCAATCACCAATCGGAAGAACTCCAAGATCAAATCCAGCTACTTATACAGGAGCTTTTGGTCCTATAAGAGAGTGGTTTGCAGCTTTGCCGGAGTCTAAAGCTAGAGGATATAAAGTTGGTAGATATTCGTTTAATGTTAAAGGCGGAAGATGCGAGACATGTGAAGGTGATGGCGTGATTACTTATGAAATGCATTTTTTGCCAGATGTTTTTATACCATGTGACACATGTAAAGGTGCTAGATATAACAGAGAAACCCTTGAAATAAGATTTAAAAACAAAAATATAGCTGATATTTTGGATATGACGGTTGAAGAGGGTTGTAATTTTTTTGAAAATATTCAATCAATAAGATCAAAACTTATAACTTTAAAACATGTGGGGTTAGGCTATATGAAAATTGGGCAACAGGCTACTACTCTATCTGGAGGGGAAGCTCAGAGAATCAAGTTAGCAAAAGAGCTTTCAAAGAGACCAACAGGAAGAACTCTTTATATACTAGATGAGCCCACTACTGGTTTACATTCGCATGACATAAAGAAGTTATTAGAAATACTTCAAGCCTTTACAAATACTGGGAATACTGTGGTAGTTATAGAGCATAATTTAGATGTAATTAAAACATCTGATCATATAATTGATATGGGTCCCGAAGGGGGAAAACATGGTGGTAAAATTATATCTGAAGGTACGCCTGAAAAAGTTGCAGAAAATAACGATAGTTTTACAGGTAAATACCTTAAAGAGCTTTTAAGTCCTTCTAAAATGAAAAAAACTGCCTAAAGTAAGAAATTGTGATATAGTAGAATCATGATAAGCATACTTCAATCGCTACCAAAAACTATTCATGCTTCATTAGGTATAGCTTTAATTTTATTTTTAATTCTTCATTTTGGTGGGGACGGTTTTTCACTTGATAGATATTTTTTTAGTTGGTTGTTTAGATATTTACATGTTCTTTCTGGTGTAATGTGGATTGGATTGCTTTGGTACTTTAATTTTGTTCAAATTCCTTCAATGCCAAATATTCCAGATGATCAAAAACCTGCTATAGGAAAAGTGATAGCACCTAAAGCTTTATTTTGGTTTAGATGGGCAGCTCTTGCAACTATAATTACAGGTTTAATAGTAGCGTATTTAAATGGATACCTTCATGAGTCAATGACTCTTGGAATAGGTGATAGTTTTGGTAAAAATACTGCAATAGGTATTGGGATGTGGCTTGGAATAATTATGGCTTACAATGTTTGGTTTGTAATTTGGCCAAATCAGAAAAAAGCTTTGGGTATAGTTGAAAGCTCGCCAGAAGATAAAGCCAAATCCGCTAAAACAGCAATGCTTTTTTCTAGAGCAAATACACTACTTTCTTTTCCGATGCTTCTTAGTATGGTAGCAGCCCAAAACTTGTATTAATTAAGGAACAATTTTCTCTTCTTTTTTTTCTAAAGTTTTATAAGTAACCTTAAAAAATTTAAGTATTGGGGATGCAACGTATATTGATGAATAAGTTCCAATTATCACCCCAACAATCATAGCAAAAGAAAAACCTCTTAAAATTTCACCACCTAGAATATAAATTGAGAGTAAAGCTAAAAGAGTAGTAACAGATGTAATCAAAGTTCGAGATAAAGTTTCATTTACAGATATATTCGCAATCTCGTCTATAGTTATTTTATTATATTTAGATAAGTTTTCTCTTATACGATCATAAATTACTACTGTGTCATTCATTGAATATCCAACAATAGTTAATACAGCAGCTATTATAGATAGATTTACTTCAAAAGATAAAACTGAAAAAATTCCTATAGTTATTATTACATCATGGAATAAAGCTACAATGGAACCGACGCTAAATTGCCATTCAAATCTAATCCATATATAAAATAGCATTGCTGCCAATGATAATAATATTGCTGTTATTCCAGATTTAAAAAGTTCCCGACTCACTTTTGGGCCTACATTTTCAACTCTCCTAAAGTTTACCTCTGACTGTAAGCTTTTTGTAATAGTTTCTTTTAATAAAGGTATAAGATCAGTTCTTTGTTTTTCTGTAGCTTCAATTTTAATTAAATAATCTAAATTACCTCCAAATTTTTTGACATTTACATCCCCTAAATTAAGTTCTTTTAGAGCTGATCTTATGCTAGAGGTTCCAATATCTGCATTTTGTACTCTTATTTCGATTAGAGTTCCTCCTTTAAAATCAATCCCATAATTAAGACCCTTAAAAGAAATTATTAATATACTCATTATAATAAGAACAATTGAAAAGAAATTTGCTTTTCTAAAATGTGATGAAAAATTAATTTTTTTATTGATCATATTTTTAGATTTCCATCTTTATTTTTTAAAACAATAATTGAAGTTAAGTGTCTTGCTATAAAATATGCTGAGTATAACGTTGTGATTATTCCAATTCCTAGAGTAACTGCAAATCCTTTTATTGGTCCAGAGCCGAAAATGAATAAAATAATTGCTGCAATTAAAGTAGTAATATTTGCATCTAACACAGTAATTTTAGCTTTATTATAACCAGTATCAAATGCATGAATAAAAGATTTTTCAGTGGTTAATTCTTCTTTGATCCTCTCAAAAATTAAAACATTTGCATCAACGGCCATTCCTACAGTTAAAATTATACCCGCTATTCCCGGAAGAGTAAGTGTGGCTTCTAAAATAGTTAATATACCTATTAACATTAAAAGATTAGTGATTAGAGAAATGTTAGCGATTAGACCAAACAGTCTATATTTAATTAGCATGAATAAAATCACGAGCAAAAAGCCAATCAACAAAGATATCGCTCCAGATTTTATAGAGTCAGCGCCAAGATCTGGACCAACAGTTCTTTCCTCAATAATATTTATAGGTGTAGGTAAAGCACCTGATCTAAGAAGCAAAGCTAAGTCAGTGGCCTCCTGGAACGAAAAATTACCAGTTATATTGCCATTGCCACCCGTTATTGGTTCTCTAATAGAAGGAGCACTAATAACTTTGTTGTCTAAAACTATTGCTAATCGCTTTCCAACATTATTTGTTGTTACCCTAGCAAATTTTTGAGCACCAAATCGATCAAGAGTAAAAGATACGGAAGGTTCATTACTTTGGTTATCTAAACGAGGTTGAGCCTCAATTAGATTTTCACCGCTTATGATAATTCTTTTACTTATATTTAAAATTTCATCATTTTCTGATTTTAATTTTTCTGTACCAAATTCATTTGTATCGTCTGAAACAAGTCTAAAATTTAATTGTGCAGTTTTACCTAATAAATTCTTAATTCTTTCTGGATCTTTCATTCCAGGTAATTCAACTAAAATTCTTTTTTCTCCACGTTGCAGAATTGTAGGTTCTTTTGTTCCTACGTCATCAATTCTTCGTCTCACAATTTCAATAGATTGTCTTAAAGCAAAGTTATTAATATTTAATAAGCCAAATTTTGAGTAAAATATCTCAACATTGCTCTTGCTAAACTCAGTTTCTAGTTCGAAAGATTTATATTTATCTATATACTTATTTAGAGAATTGTTTTTTATTTCTGTAAATTTATTTTTAAATTTTTGAAAATCGTTATTTACTAAATTAAAGCTAATTTTATTTGAAGAAATTAAAAAATTTTTATATTGAATGTTATTTTCGTTTAATAATTTTTTCAAGGGTAAAACTTTACTCTGAATTCTTTCTTTTATTAGTGGCTTAGTATCTATTTCAAGTAAAAGATATGAGCCTCCTTGTAGGTCTAGTCCCAAATTTACTTTTTTATTTAATAATTTTTCATTATTATTTGAAAAATTTAAAAATGAAAAAAAACCAATAACAATTAATATTAAATATATAGAAATAACTTTTGTTTTTGTAAAATTAAGCACAAAAATTTATTTTTTTATTTCTTTCTGAAGTAAGCTGGTTATTGTAGATTTTATGATTTGAACTTTGACATTATCACTTAACAATACTTCAATTCTGTCATCCTCTAATACTTTTTCTACAGTCCCTATTATACCTCCTGAAGTAATTACTTCGTCACCTCTTTTTAAAGAAGAAACCATTAATTGATGTTCTTTTACTCTTTTTTGCTGAGGTCTTATTAAAAAGAAATAAAATATTACAAAAATTAATATTAAAGGTATAAATTGTGTAATTCCTGAACTAGACATAATAATTTTGAATAATTATAATATATAAATTATTTTAACAAGTAGTTTGTTAAAAAAATTATATTTTATCGATATTGTTCATGTATTTTCTTAAAACTTCAGGAATATTTACACTTCCATCTGAATTTTGATAGTTTTCAATCAAAGCAATCATAAGCCTGCCAACAGCTAAACCTGATCCATTCAAAGTTGCAACAAAATCAGTTCCCTTAGAGTTTTTATATTTAGAGTTCATACGTTTCGCTTGAAAAGAACCACAAGATGAACAGCTTGAAATTTCACGATATTTTTTCTCAGAGGGCACCCATGCTTCTATATCGAAAGTTTTTTCTGCGCTAAAACCCATATCTCCTGTTGAAAGTAAAATTACTTGATAAGGAATTTTCAATAATTTTAAAATTTCTTCGGCACATGAGAGCATTCTTTCTAATTCATTTAGTTTATTATTTGGTTCAACAATACTTACTAATTCAACTTTATAAAATTGGTGCTGTCTCATTAAGCCTTTTGTATCCTTGCCGTAGCTACCAGCTTCCTTCCTAAAACAAGGTGTACATGCAACAAATCTTAAAGGCAAAGTCTTTGTGTCTAGTAACGTTTCACGAACTAGATTTGTTAAAACCACTTCTGCTGTCGGAATTAAAAATTTTTTTTCATCCTTATCTTTAGATTTTATTTCAAATTGATCGTCATAAAATTTAGGTAGTTGACCGGTACCAAACATCACATTTTCGTTCACTATCAAAGGAGGAGAAATTTCAGTGTAATTAAATTTATTAATATGAATATCTAACATGAAATTTGATAAAGCTCTTTCGAGTAAAGCATAATTTTTTTTTAGAACAGCGAATCTAGATCCTGATAATTTAGAAGATGTCTTTATATCAATTTGATTATTTAGTTCACCAATTTCAATATGTGATTTTAATGGAAAATTAAATTTTTTTATATCTCCATATTTTTTAACTAATTTATTACTTCTATCATCTTTTCCAACTGGTACATCATCTAAAGCTAAATTTGGTATTTCTGAAATTATTTTATGTATTTCTAATTTTTTGTTTTCTTGTTGATTTGTAATTTTTTCAATTTTTTGAGATAAAATTTTTGATTTCTTAAAGTTTTCTTGATTTTTAGTTTTAGATAAAACTTTTTTTTCCTGTTCAAGTAACTCTTTTTTTTGTATGAGTTCTCTGTTTTGTTTATCAGCCAAAACTAAATTATCTATATCTAATAAATAATTTCTCTCTGATAATTTTTTTTTATAAAATTCAATATTTTTTCTTATGTCTTTTATATTATGCATCTTTTTTTTCTATTAATTTAACAGTGAGTATAGATAATTCATACAAAATTAGTAATGGTAATGCTAAACCTATTTGAGTTACTGGATCTGGTGGAGTTAGTATTGCAGCAAATGCAAATATTATTACAACAACGTATTTTCTTCTCTTTTTTAAATATATTGAGTCAACTACTCCTATTCTTGCTAATAAACTTAAAATTACCGGTAATTGAAAACTTATACCAAAGGCAAAAATTAATCTCATAATTAATGATAAATATTCATTAACTTTTGCTTCAAGTTGTATGGCTATGGAACCAGGCGTAGCGAGAGACTCGAAACCTAAAAAAAATTTAATAGCAAGTGGCATTATTAAATAATAAACTAAAAAACCTCCAAATAAAAAAAGTAAAGGGGTAGCTATCAAATATGGTAACAACGCTTTTTTTTCGTTTTTATAAAGTCCTGGTGCAATAAATTTCCATAGTTGAGACAAAAAAACAGGGCTAGAAATAAAAAAAGCTGCAAAAAAAGCAACTTTTAAATACGTAAGAAAGGCCTCATGAAGTGCTGTAAAAATCAATTTTCTATCCAGTTCTAGTTCGATTACAGCGCTAGAATAGGGTTTAACTAAAAAACCATAGATCTCAGACGAAAAAAAATAACATATTATAAAAGTTACAATTAAAAATAAAAATGATCGAATTAGCCTTGTTCTTAATTCAGTTAAATGGCCTACAAAAGTTTCATTATTATTTCCTGTTTGGTTATTCATCTTTTTTTTTATCTACTTCCTCAAAATCTATTTTATTTTTATCTTCATCTATAGAAGTTATTTTATGAATATCTGATTTAACTTCAGTAAAATATCTTTTAAGGTTTCCAATCCAGGAACCAATTTTATTTAAAACTATTGGAAAATCCTTCGGTCCTATTACAAGAACGGCTATAACAACAATAATTAGTAATTCAAACCATCCAATTTGTGGCATTAAAATTAATTATTAGTTGTGTTATCTTTATTATTAGGATCTTCGTTAGAATTTTTTTCTTTAGGCGTATCTGGATTATCTGACATACCCTTTTTAAAACTTTTTATTCCTTTAGCAACATCTCCCATTAGGTCAGAAATTTTACCTCTGCCAAATAATAAAACTACTAATACTGCTACAATAGCTATTTGCCAAAATCCAATACTCATAATAATAGTTTATACAATAATTTTTGATAAATTAATATAATTTATTTTTCTGATTCAGGGGCTTCATCAATAGCTTTTTCTATATCTGAATAAATATCGTCTTTTTTCTCAGAGTTTTGTTCTTTAAAAAATTTACCTGTTCCAAAAATAGAGGAGTCTACTGTAGAAGTATCTATTAATCCTGCAGAACTTAACTCGTCTATTGTTGGTAAATCACTTAATTTTTGAATATTAAAATGATTTAAAAAGTTTTCGGTTGTAACATACTGAATTGGCTTTCCAGGAACATCTTTACGTCCAGCTGGTCTAACCCAATCCAATTGAAGTAATATTTCAAGTGTATTTGTTCCAAAAGCAACACCTCTGATTTCTTCAATTTCAGACCTAGTCACAGGTTGATGGTAAACAATTATTGATAAAGTTTCTAAAGTAGCCTTAGAAAGCTTTTTTTGTTGAGACACTTGGAGAGACATTAACTTTGAGAGATCTTCAGCTGTTCTGAATGACCATTTATCTTTAATACAAACAAGATTAATTCCTCTTTTTTCATAATCTATTTGAAGAGACTCTAAAATTTTTTCAATATTTAAATTGCTACCTACTCTTTTTTCTATTGTCTCAATATCTATTGGTTCAGAAGCAGCAAATAATATAGCCTCAATTTGTCTTTCTATTTTTGAAAGATTTTTTGGAAATTTTAAAATATTATTTTTTTTTACAATTTTTTTCATTTAGTTAATCTTTTAATCATAAGTTTATCAAATATTTTTTTTTGCATGATATTTATAGCTCCTTGTTTAGTTAACTCTAAGCTTGCTGCAAATATTCCTACTAGACCAGTTCTTTTTAAATTTTTATTTTTTAAGTAATAATCTGGAACTAATTCTTCAATATTTTTCCAATCATTAATTTGTGAAAAATTATTTTTTATTTGCTTTATCCCCTCTTCAGCAGAAAAAACTGGAAGTTTAGGAATAGAAATTTTTTGAAAAGCTTTTTGCATTTGTATGTCAGAATATGTTTTTAAAATTTCATATAAATTAATATTATAAACAGGGTTTTTTATAGACCTAATGCCACCTTTCATACCACGGTAAAAAATATTTATCCCGATTCTATTTTTTCTTATTAATTGATCAGACAATAATCTTATTAGTTCTAACTTTTTTAATTGTAATTTTAATTTTTCGGCAACTTCCAATGCTTTAAAGTCATCATCCTCATCTTCTGGAAGTAGTAATTTAGATTTAAGGTATGCCAGCCAAGTAGCCATAAGTAAAAATTCTGATGCTAATTCTAAGTTTATGTTAGTTGCTGCTTTAATATACTCCAAAAACTGATCTGCTAATTTTGTTATTGATATTTTGGTCAAGTCTACTTTTTGAGTTTTTGCAAGATCTAAAAGAACTTCTAAGGGACCCGAGTAATTGGGTATATCAACGGGAATTGAATTATTAATATTTGATTCCATTTAATATTCTAACTCAAAAACTTGTAAAATTCTGAAGTTTTTTTTTTTGTAAATTGATCTATATAAGGCAATGATTTTAATAGTTTTTCTGACTCATTTGTTTTACCATTACAATAAAGCACAAGATTACAACCTGCACTCAAAGCTTTTTTAGCATTAGTCACAATATCATGTTTTAAAGCCTTCATTGAAATGTCATCGGATATGATTAACCCCTTAAAATTAATATGTTTTCTTATAATTTCACTAATAATTTTTTTTGAATGTGTTGAAACATTTATTGGATCAATTTTTTTATATAGAATATGAGCAGTCATAGCAAAAAAACTATCGTTATTTTGAAAGCATTTAAAATCATTTTTTTTAAGTTCAGATAAAGTATTATTAACTATTGGAAGTTTTAAATGACTGTCAGATTTAGCACTTCCGTGACCTGGAATATGTTTTATTACTGTGCCAATTTTATTTTGATTATACTTTTTTCTACAAATATTACCCAGAGTTCTTATAGTAGATACTCTCGTGGAATAACTTCGATCTCCGATGATCTTATGTGTTATATTTTTTGTAATATCTAGTACAGGAACAGTATTAATATTAATACCTAGATTATTAAATAAAATACATATTGAATCAATATAATTCTCATAAGTAGCTGCGCTTATATTCTTATCAATTTTATATAAGTCGCCAAAATATTTTTGAGTAAATATATTGGTCATAACATTTGATAATCTAGAAACTTTTCCACCTTCCTCATCAATTAAAATTGGAAATTTACTATCATTAGTAATTTTTTTAATAGACTTCACCAGTTTAAATGTTTGTTCGATAGAAATAATGTTTCGTTTAAACAATATAATGCCCCAAGGTCTATTTTTTTTTATAACTTTAGATTCATAAGGGGTTAAAAAACTCGATTTGAGGCTTATTATTATCGCTTTTTTTTTCATTTTGACTTAATCAAATCCCAAAATTTCCTTTTAACTTTTTTTTCATCATTTAATTGAAAACCAGAATTATATTCAATAATATTATTAGTATCATTCTTTAAAATTGGTAAATTTTCAATTTTCTTGTAAATATTACTATCAATATTTGTTCTATTTAGGGATATCTTTTTCTTATTTTTTTCCGACAAATAGTGAGAAATTACAAATATTGAAAATAAAATTATTAAAACAAATAATGTAATATTAAAAAAATTTTTAATCATTACATTTTTTTTGGAAGAGAAACGTCAAGTATTTTCATTCCGTTTTCAACTACTATAAGCACTAATTTTATAATTGATATCGTATTTATATTTTTACATTTCCCATCTTGTATAAATTTATAATTTTCATCATCATTTCCTTTGCTCCAATAAGAATGAAATAATGTTGCTAATTCATATAAGTAAAAAGAAATACGATGTGGCTCATATTTGTTTGATGCAGTATCAATAACTTTCGGCCAATCAAAGATTTTTCTTAATAAAATACTTTCGTATTTATTTAATGAAAAATTATTATAATCAAATTTAATTGAATCATCCGGCTTAAGATTCAAACTTCTAAAAAGAGAACATATTCTTGCGTAACAATATTGAACATAAAATACTGGATTGTCTTTATTTTTTTCTAAAACTTTATCAAAATCAAAATCTAATTCAACATCATTACTTCTGTTTAACATCATAAACCTTATAGAGTCTTTACTAACTTCATCTAGCAAATCTTTAGCAGCAATAAAATCTCCAGCTCTTTTTGACATTTTGAAAGGCTCTCCATTTTTAAATAATTTTACTAACTGGCATACTCTGCATTCTAATTTTACTTTATTGTCTGATAGAGCGTTAACAGCAGCTGTAATTCTTTTTATATAACCAGTATGATCAGCACCTAAAACATTTATTAAACAATCAAATTTTCTATTAACTTTATCAGCATGATAAGCAATATCATTTGCAAAATATGTCCATGAATTATCATTTTTTTGAAGTGCCCTATCTGTATCGTCACCATATAATGAAGATTTAAAAACTAATCTTTTGATTTTTTTCCAATTTTCATTCTCTTCTCCCTTAGGGGGCTTTAAATAAGCTTCCTCCACTAAATTATTTTTTTTTAGTTTATCAATAGTTTTAGATACAAGATTATTTTTAATTAAATATTTTTCCGAAAAAAAATTGTCATGTTTAATTCCAAGTTGTTGTAAATCATCAGTTATTAGTTTCATGGAAAGTTTTAAAGACTCATTTGACAAGAGCTCATAGCAGTCTTCAAAATTTTCATAATTAACTATCTTTTTTTCTGATATAATTTTTTTTGCTATATCAATAATGTAATCACCTGGATACAAATCTAAATCATTTATAAATTTTTCATTATATTTAATTTCTCTGATCCTCAAAAAAACTGATTTTGTAAAATTTTTAATTTGGTTTCCATAATCATTAATATAATATTCTTTAATTACATCATTGCCATTAAATTTAAGTAAATTACATAAAACATCTCCATAAATAGCACCTCTACAATGGCCTACGTGCATTGGCCCAGTAGGATTTGCTGACACAAATTCAATATTATATTTTTTCTTTTTAAAACTTGCTCCATAAGTTTTTTTCTTTTTAAATATTTTTTTTATTAAATCTTGAATTGCTTCATTAGATAACTTGATATTTAAAAATCCTGGTCCAGCAACCTCAATTTTTGATATATCTTGAAATTCTTTTAATATGATATTTTTAAAATTTGAAGCTAATTCCTTTGGATTTAAATTATTATTTTTTGCTAAAATAAGACAAATATTGCAGGATAAATCAAAATCAAATTCTTCTGGAGGATTTTCAACTGTAACACCTTTAAAATTATTAAAATCTTTAATTTGCAACAATTTCTTATTTTTTTTAATTAAATCAACTATCTTTACTGAATATATATCAAAAATGTTCATTTTATAGAGTTGTAAATGTTAATAGCATATCTATCGGTCATTCCTGCAATAAAATCACAAATTATTCTTTCTTTATTATTTTTCTTGAAATCTATATCTTGTATAAACTTTTTGGGATTTTTAATCATATAAAAAAATAGGTTACTTATTATTTTTTTCCCTTCTTTAGTTTTTTATCAAAACTTCTTTGCTATAGTACATTTTTTCTTTTAAAAATTTCTTAATTGATAAATCAAAAATACTCATTTTTTTTGAGAAACATACAAGAATTTTTTTATTTTTATAAACATCATTTATTGATTTAATCTTATTTATTTTAATATTATTCTTTGTATTTATTATTATATCTTTAACCATTTCATCAATAATCTCTCTTATAATTTGTCTTAAAACTAATTCTTTATTAGATTTGTAGAAATTTTTTTTACTCTTTTTAATAATATCAGATAAAATAGGTATATTTTTTAAATCTTCAATTTTAAATAAATTTGCCTTTAATCCGTCTTCGAGATCATGACTGTTGTAAGCAATATCGTCAGAGATGGAAGCTATTTGAGCTTCTAAGCTTGCTTGCTGAAAATATTTTATTTTATTTCTAAAAAAATTTTTTCCCAATATATTATTAAACTTATGCAAATTGTTAACTGGACCATTATGCTTAATTAGTCCGTCGAGTGTTTCAATAGATAAATTTAAACCTCTAAAATTATAATATCTATTTTCAAGCAAAGTAACTATCCTTATAGTTTGAATATTGTGGTTAAAACCACCGTAATTATACATACATTCGTTTAAGATACTTTCGCCTGCATGACCGAAAGGAGTATGGCCTAAGTCATGCGCCAAACTGAGAGTTTCACATAAATCCTCATTAAGTTTAAAATATTTTGCTAACGTTCTAGCTATTTGAGCAACCTCTAGAGAGTGAGTGATTCTTGTTCTGTAATGATCGCCAGATGTATTAATAAAAACTTGAGTTTTATGTTTTAACCTTCTAAAGGCTGTAGAATGAATTATCCTATCTCTGTCTCTTTGATAAGCCGACCTAAATTGACTCTTAGTTTCTTTGAATATTCTACCTTTTGAATTGATTGGTACGGACAACTTTGAATATGAGCTTTTTGAATTTTTTTGCATAAAATCAACATAAAATGTATACTACATTTTAAAATGAATACGACAAAAAAAATTGAATTCACAAAAGGCGCTGAAAAACAAATAGAAAAAATTGTTTTTGAGAATAAGCCAAAAAAATACTTTAGAATATCTGTTAAAGGAGGAGGATGTTCTGGGTTTAAATATGATTTTTCTTTTGAAGATAAAATAAATAAAGATGACCATATTTTTAATAAAACTTTAATAGATAAAAACTCTCTAGAGATACTTAATGGTTCTATAATTGATTATCAAAAAGAACTGATAGGAAACTCATTTACAATAAAAAATCCTAAAGCTTCTTCATCATGCGGATGCGGTTTGTCGTTTTCTGTCTGATGAAAATAACATCGTGGAATGTAAATTCCGTTCGTGCAAGGTTAGATAACATCCTAAATTATATAAAAGAATCTCAACCGGACCTTTTATTTTTACAAGAAATAAAAACTCAAGAAGAAAACTTTCCAAATGCAGCCTTTAGTGAGAGAGGCTACAAATCATTTATATTTGGTCAGAAAAGTTATAATGGTGTAGCCTTTTTATCTAAAAAAGAAATATTCAATATAGAAAAAGGTTTTATTAAAGATAAATTAAAACAGTCTAGAATTATTAGTGGAGAAATTAAATTAAATAATAAAAAAATTAAGATAATTAATATTTATGTTCCAAATGGTAACCCTGTAGATACAGAAAAATATCAATACAAAAAAGACTGGCTGGAATTATTTAATAAAAAGATAAAAAAAGAATTAAATTTAAATTCTAACATTATTATTTCAGGAGATTTTAACATTATTCCAGAAGATATCGATGTCTATGATTCAAAGAGATATGAAAATGATGCATTATTTAAATTAGAAATAAGAAAAAAATATAGAGAATTAATAAACATGGGGTTAATCGATGTATATAGATATTTTAATAAATCTAAACAAGAGTATACATTCTGGGATTACTTTGCTGGTTCATGGCAAAAGAATTATGGCATGAGAATAGATCATTTTTTAATTTCAAATAGTTTAATAAATAATGCTAAATCTATTAAAATAAATAAAAAGCCAAGGTCTAAAATTAAACCATCAGATCATACTCCAATTGAGTTGGAAATTACTTAACTCGTCCGTAAATATCTTGATATCTAACTATATCTGTTTCTTTAAGTATTGATCCTACTTGCGCTTCCATAATTTTTAAAGGAGTTTTATAAGAATTTTGAACTCTATGAATTGAACCAAGTGGTAAAAAAATAGTTTCTTTAGGTTTTTTTAAATAAATTTTACCATTGAGTGTCACTTTTGCTACACCTTGAGTAATTAACCAATGCTCCGATCTATAAAAATGTTTTTGTAGACTTAATATACCTTTAGGTTTAACGAATATTTCTTTTACTAGAAATCCTTTTCCTTCAAATAAATTTGTATATTTTCCCCACGGGCGGTAATAAATATTTTTTTTTTAATATATTTATTTTTGTTTCTATCAAACATTTTACATATTTCCTTCCAACTTCCTAAATCAAACCATGGTATATCTAATTTGATGGCATTTATTTTTGTTGTTTTTTCTAAAATACCGTAATCGAAAGATTTATTTTTTGCTTTTGAATAAAAGGTCTTATTCAACAAACAAACATTTTTTTTTCTTTTAGCTTTATTAACTGATTTTAAACAATTATTATATATTGCTGGTTGGTATTTTTTAAAATTATTAATTATAGAGTCTTTTCTCATTAATAGCATTCCCGAATTCCAGTAACCTCCTTTTTTAATTATGAGTTTTGCTTTTTTATTATTAGGTTTTTCAATAAATTTTATCACCTCATTAATTTTTTTACTTTTTTTTCTTGTAATAAAGTAACCATATTCATTTGATGAATTTGTAGGTTTTATTCCGAAAATGAATATATTTTCACTTGTTAAGTTAGATATATTCTTTTTAATTGATTTGATTAAAAAATTACTCTTTTCAATAAGATGATCAGATGCGAAGAACATTATAGGTTGTTCATTAGGTATTTCGTGCATAAGTGCGGAAGACAAAATTGCTGGGGCTGTATTTCTTTTTGCTGGTTCTAATATAATTAAGTATTGTTTAATTTTAGAGGCTTTCAGATTTTTTTTAACATTTTTAAGATAATTTAAATTAGTACTTATAATTGGATAATCAAATGCTGGATTTTTAATTCTCTCTAATGTTTTTTTAAATAAATTCCATCCTCCAAAATCTACAAATTGTTTAGGTGCATTTTTTTTTGATTGAGGCCACAATCTTGTGCCAGCACCACCGCATAAAATTACTGGTCTAATTTTCATTTAGATATCAGCGTAGGTTTTGACTTCTTTTTTCTTTCCAGGATGGGTTGGTGCGCCAAGATAGGCTGGTCCTACAGTCTGAGCGTACTTCCATAAAGTTCCTGAACCAAATTGAGATTTTTTTGGTTTCCATTTTTTTTTTCTATAAGATAATTCTTTATGGGAAAGTCGTACATTAATAGTTCCTTTCTTTGCATCAATATCAATTACATCCCCGTTACGAAGAAGAGCAAGAGGGCCTCCGACTGCTGCTTCGGGTCCTACATGACCAACACAAAAACCTCTAGTAGCTCCTGAAAATCTTCCATCTGTAATCAAAGCAACTTTTTCTCCTTTTCCCTGACCATATATTGCTCCTGTTGTAGACAACATTTCTCTCATTCCTGGACCTCCTTTTGGACCCTCGTAACGTATAATAATTACATCTCCATCCTTATATCTTTTATTTTGAACAGCAGACATTGCGTCTTCTTCATTGTCAAAACATCTTGCTTTTCCTGTGAATTGTAATTTTTTTAAACCCGCAATTTTAACAATTCCACCTTCTGGAGCTAAGTTCCCTTTAAGTCCAACTACTCCACCATCAGGTGATAAAGGGTTATTAAATTTTCTTAGAACTTTTTGGTTAGCATTAAATTTAATATTTTTTAAATTTTCTTTCATAGTTTTTCCTGTAACTGTCATGCAACTACCATGTATGTATCCACCATCAAAAAGAGTTTTTAATAACATTGGAACACCGCCTGCTTCCCACATATCTTTAGCGACGTATTTGCCTCCTGGTTTTAAATCAGCAAGATAAGGTGTTTTTTTAAAAATTTTAGCAACATCCATTAGATCAAATTTTATTCCAATTTCATTAGCAAGTGCAGGTAAATGTAAGGCCGCATTTGTAGATCCACCAGTTGCTGCAACAATTGTTGCGGCGTTTTCTAGAGATTTTTTTGTTACTATGTCCCTCGGCTTAATATTTTTTTCTAATAAATTCATTACAGTTTTACCACTTTCGAAAGCATATTTATCTCTTTCTTCGTATGGTGCGGGTGTCCCTGCAGAATAAGGTAATGCTAAACCAATAGCTTCTGATACACACGCCATTGTATTAGCAGTAAACTGACCGCCGCATGCTCCAGCACTAGGACATGCAACTAATTCAAGTTCTCTCAAATCTTTTGAAGACATTGATCCAGCTGAATGTTTTCCCACAGCTTCAAATACATCAACAACAGTTACATCTTTACCTTTATATCTTCCTGGAAGAATAGATCCTCCATAAATAAAAACACTAGGT
>MDTB01107563.1_pt1 | contig 49661 bp, 49 predicted proteins | sample 811161 | NCBI WGS metagenome assembly MDTB01 (sample SAMN05326650, study PRJNA326480) | marine metagenome | isolation source: seawater | place: Mediterranean Sea | collected 2009
GCGCAAAGCATATATAAGCGATTAGGGTAATCAAACCCGCAACAACGACTAAGAGAAATCCAGACTCATCGAGCGTAACCACACTGGAAGTGTCAGCAAGAGGCAGGAAGATCAGCCCCCTATGAGGAAAAACATTGCCATTGTTTGATGGGATGAAAACTGAGTCAGCAATTTCTTTTGCAATATTGCATAACCAGCCCAGCTTACGGCGGAGGCGGCGACTAACAAAACACCAAGGGTATAATTTTCGTCGAGTGAAACAAGATCATTAATTCGATTTCCAAAGAACATGGCAAGGCCAACGACCATTACTCCGGAACCAACCCATTGCACCTGAGAAAACGGCTCATCAAAAACCCAAATTCCGGCTAGAAGCAATAGCATTGTAGATAACTGCATTAACATATTAGTGGCCTCAGGAGTCGTCAAGCTCAGTCCAACTATACATAGGCCATAATTTGCAACCAATAGACTACCTGCAGTCAATAGCTGCATGATGGTAACACTCGATCTTATAAACTTAACCTCATAGACGTTACCCCTGACGAAAAGATAACAACACAAACATAATCCTGCTATGGAAAAACGGAAGAAGGTCACAGTAAGCGGATCTAACGACTGCATAATTTTCACTAATAAAATTGGTTGCAACGCCCAAAGAAAAGCTGTCACAAGCGCCAATAGTAATCCAACAGTAGGACGTCTGGAGTTCATGTGTTTTCCATACTGCCAGTTAAGTGGACCCGATAAACTGCAAAAATCATCGTTTCAAAACGTCTTGAAGAAGCATGTGGTTAAGGAGAAATAATCACAATTTTTCCCCGATTAATAGAAGCAGAACCGCAACCGAAAGTAGACTATAGGATTTGAAAAATGTTTCAATAAAGAATCATAATTATCGGGATCGTCACGCGACCTGACCCTTGAATGATACTTCACTCAGTCACAAACAAGTAGAACGACCCAATGAAATTTAACAAATATTATTTCCTGATAAGACAGCTCGTGATTTTGGGTCTTCTCTGCCTTTGTCTCGCGCCAGATGAATACACTCATGCGCTCGATTCAACGCATTATAAAGGAGTACCTGGTCAAAACACCCTAAGCGCACGGAATGTTATTTTGGTGGGAAATAACTGGGATGGAACTATCGACATCTATGATCCGAACGGATTTAAGCGTATAAAAGTGCTCGACGCGGTGCCCGACAAGGCTGAGCGCTTAAACGAATTAAAAAATCGTATTGACAAACAAGTAATGTCTTGGCTGATAAAAAAACTAATTGGAGAAGGTAATCATCAGCTTGTAGATGACATGTTTACCTCTCATGATGGAACAAGAATTTTCATCTCAAGACCAAGTTTCGCTGACGTTGTTGCAATGGACATACACAGCGGTACGATAATATGGCGGACCCCAATCGAAGGATACCGATCCGACCATGCAGCAATATCGCCAGATGGTAAGATACTCCTTGTATCCGCCTCGACTGCCCGCAAAGTTCACGCCATCGACACTGAAAGCGGAGCTATCGTCGGTGGCTTCGCCTCAGGCGATAGCCCGCATGAAAACTCTTTTTCGCAGGATGGTAACACCATATTTCATGCTAGTATTGGCCGTGTCTATCTACCAACATCTAACCGTTTGATCAACTACCTTAAAGGAGATCGATACTTTCAAATCGTTGACGCGACAAACTATAAAATACTCCAAAGAATCGACATGGCCAAAAAACTTCAGGATTTTGGTATGCCGTGGCACGAAAGCGCAGTTCGCCCGATGGCAATTTCACCCGATGCAAATATCGTTTTTATGCAGATCTCATTCTTCCATGGCATTGTAGAGTACGATGTAAAGAGGGAGCTCGTCTCGCGGATTCTTCGATTGCCGATTCCTGACGAGACAAAGGCTCTTCGACCAAGCCAATACAATTTGAATTCTGCTCACCACGGGATAGCGATCAATTCGGATGGAACAAAACTATGCGTGGCTGCAACTATGTCTGGCTACGCTGCAATAGTGGATACGGCGTCATTTGAATACCATACGATAAAGCTTGCAAGCTATGTCTCGGACGCAAAGCCCTATTGGGCGACGAAAAGTGCTGACGGAAAAGATTGCTATGTATCCGTAAGTAATCAAGATCGGGTTGCCGTGATCTCATTTGAAGACGCTCATGAAACCGCGTCACTGCCCGTAGGTCGTCATCCCCAGCGTATAAGATTGGGTAAGATGGCTCCAGAGCTTCCAAAAAAAAAACAATTAGTAGGTGGTTAAATAATACTACTTGAATCAAAAGCAATATCACTCGATACCCCCGATGCACAGATACTTGATTTCAAGATAGTCATCAATTCCATACTTGGATCCCTCGCGTCCGTAACCTGATTCCTTCATGCCGCCAAAAGGTGCCATCTCATTAGAAATGATGCCTTCGTTGATACCAACAATACCGTAATCAAGACGCTCCGCGACCCGCCATAGCCTTCGGTAATCCTGAGTATAAAAATAAGCAGCGAGCCCAAATTCAGTATCATTAGCCATCTCAATCACCTGGTCCTCAGTATCAAATCGAAATACTGGTGCAACTGGTCCAAATATTTCCTCCGAGAAAACCCTCATTTCACGAGTAACATTGATTAAAACAGTGGGTTCAACAAAGCTCCCCTTCAAGGAGCTCATGCCACCCCCAATCATACATTGGGCTCCCTTTAAAGTAGCGTCATCAATAATAGCGCAAACATCCTCCGCCGCGCCCATATTTATGAGTGGTCCCACCGTGGTGGATTTCTCAAGGCCGTTCCCTAGAACGAGCTTTGCTACTGCAATGGTAAGCATTCCAACAAACCGGTCATATACACCGCTTTGAACGATTAAACGATTGGAGCAAACGCAAGTCTGTCCCGCATTGCGATACTTGGATACCAACGCTCCTTGCACAGCAGACTCAAGGTCAGCATCATCAAAAACGATAAAAGGCGCATTGCCACCCAACTCCATAGAAGTTCTTTTGACAGTGCCTGAGGAGGAGGCAATTAATCTCTTACCCACTGGAGTAGAGCCAGTAAAAGTAACCTTTCGGACCAAAGGATTTGACGTAAGCTCTGCTCCAATTTCTTCAGTATTGCCAGTTACAATATTAATCAAACCGTCTGGTAGCCCAGCTTGATCAGCCAACTCAGCCAGTGCTAACGCAGATAAAGGGGTTGCATTCGCTGGTTTACACACAACAGCGCATCCAGCCGCGAGCGCTGGTGCAATCTTACGAGTTAACATCGCATTTGGGAAATTCCAAGGAGTGATGCATGCCACTACACCAATCGGTTGTTTGATGACAACCAGTCTTTTATCCTCTGAAGGCTTGGGAATGATATCGCCATAGATGCGCTTGGCCTCCTCACTAAACCACTCAACATAATTTGCTCCATACGTAATTTCAGCTGATGCCTCTGTAAGTGGTTTCCCCTGCTCCAAAGTGAGTAGGTAAGCCAAATCATCCTTATTTTGAACAATCAAATTAAACCAATTCCGCAGAATCAAAGATCTATGCTTCGCAGTCTCCAATGCCCAAGCGCATTGCGCTTGACTGGCGGCTTCAATCATTCTCCTTGTTTCTAGTGCACCGCAGTAAGGTACCGTCGCAATTACTTCATTAGTGGCAGGATTCACCACATCTAAAGCCTGCAAACTCACCGAATCTAACCACTGACCAGCAGAAAATATCTGTGACTTGATTAGAGACTTATTTTTCATGAGAAGGGCCATTTCTGAGCTCCCAGAGGAAAACAAATTTAAGATAGCGGAGGAATAGAATTACCTTTATTCCTGCTGCACTGATTGCAAGAGCCAACATACTAAATAAAAGCTGGCTTTGCTGACGAGATGCTAGCACGCAAGAGCAGGGTTTTCTAGCGATGGAGGGCCATCATATCCACCTATATTGCAAGGCAGAAGATATGCAAATAACAAAGATCCACCAATTCGAGATTGATATTTACGAACTAGCCCCAAACTACACGGTTATGAAGGGAGAAAATAGGTGAAACAATACCGCGGCACTACAATTTTATCAGTTCGAAGAAATAATATCGTAGTTATTGGTGGAGATGGACAGGTAAGTATGGGCAATACTATTATGAAAGGTAATGCTCGAAAAGTCCGTCGCCTTTATAGGGAGCAAGTCATCGCAGGATTTGCGGGAGGAACGGCAGATGCGTTCACCCTTTTCGAAAGGTTCGAGGCAAAGCTTGAGGAGCACCACGGAAATCTGACGAGAGCAGCAGTAGAGTTAGCGAAAGACTGGCGGACTGATCGAATGTTGCGCCGACTCGAAGCACTTCTTGCAGTAGCAAATCACAGTAACTCGTTTGTGATAACCGGAAACGGTGACGTCATACAGCCTGAAGATGATCTAATTGCAATTGGGTCCGGTGGCCCTTTTGCGCAGGCTGCAGCCAAAGCTCTCCTTGAAAATACGAGTCTTACGGCTGAGGAAATTGTTTCCAAGGGCCTCAAAATTGCAGGGGATGTATGCGTGTTTACCAACCAAAAACACTCTATCGAAGTGCTTGAATTTAATCCTGTCACCACTAGCCCGGAGTAAACTACATATGTCTCAGATGACTCCGAGGGAGATCGTAAATGAACTCAACAAGCATATCATCGGCCAAGATGACGCTAAACGAGCAGTTGCGATAGCTCTCAGAAATAGATGGCGCAGATCTCAGCTCGACTCAGACCTACGTAATGAAGTGACCCCCAAGAATATTTTGATGATTGGCCCAACAGGGGTAGGTAAAACCGAGGTTGCAAGAAGACTAGCGCGCCTTGCGAAGGCACCTTTCGTTAAAATAGAGGCAACTAAGTTTACGGAAGTGGGTTACGTCGGGAAAGATGTAGAGTCAATCATTCGTGATCTTGTCGAAACATCGGTAAAACAATGTCGAGAATACGAACTAAAAAAGGTTGCACAGCGCGCCTTAGATGCTGCGGAGGAACGCGTGCTAGATGCTCTTCTTCCGCCTCCACGAAACTCTGAATCAATAGAATCAACAACACGTCAAGTGTTCCGCAAAAAACTTCGCGAGGGAGAACTCGATAGCAAAGAAATAGAAATCGAGCTGCATCAACCACCAATTGGCGTTGAAATAATGGCGCCTCCAGGTATGGAAGAAATGACATCACAATTACAAAATATGTTCAGTGCGATGGGCAAGGGGAAAACTAATAAACGAAAACTTTCTGTAAGTGAAGCACTCAAAAATCTCAAAGAGGAGGAAGCCGGAAAGCTTGTCAATGAAGAGGATATTAAGCTAAACGCAGTCGAATCAGCGGAGCAACATGGCATAGTCTTTTTGGACGAAATTGATAAAATCTGTAAGCGTTCGGAGACAACGGGTGGAGATGTCTCGCGAGAAGGAGTGCAAAGAGACTTATTGCCACTGATCGAGGGAAGCACCGTTACCACTAAATATGGAATGATTAAGACAGACCACATATTATTTATCGCTTCTGGGGCTTTCCATCTTTGCAAACCCTCTGACTTGATACCAGAGCTTCAAGGTCGACTCCCAATTAGGGTAGAGTTAGCTTCACTCAGCATAAACGATTTCGAGCGAATATTGACTGAACCCACTGCCTCGCTTACCAAACAATACACAGCGCTTCTGGGCACTGAAGGACTTGATGTAGAGTTCAAGGCTGAAGGAGTAAGACGAATCGCTGAAATTGCTTATGATGTAAATGAGAATACAGAAAATATTGGCGCTCGAAGGCTTCACACAATACTGGAACGCTTGCTTGAAGAAATCTCATTTGACGCTGCCGATAGGGGGACCAAAAAGGAAAAAATTTCGATAAACGCGGAGTTTGTTCAGGAACAATTAGGACACTTGGCGACGGACGAGGACCTCACTCGTTTTATACTATAAAAACCTGTTGGAATCTTGGCATTAGGCGAACAACCCAACACATCTGCATAATGGAGGGCGTTTATTGAGAGTTCCAAAACGTATTATCGTAAGCAAATGCAAGACGATGCTCTTTATCGAATACGAAAACAATGCAGAGCAGGGTTTGAGCGCAGAATATTTACGAGTTTATTCTCCAAGTGCTGAAAATAAACATAGTGAAGATGTCGCACACGGTAAGCAGTATGTACAGATTACGGATATTGCTAAGTGCGGTAATTATGCGCTTCGAATTTCGTTCAGCGACGGGCATACCACCGGTATTTTTAGCTGGTCACTCCTATTCGACCTCTCTGAAAACCATTCAAGAAATTGGGCCAAATATCTCTCACAATTGCGAACTTCGGGTAAGTCCCGCGAGCCACACACCTCAACACTGAAAATTCCCAATAATTAACTAAGTGAGACCTCTATTTTACATACCTAAATGATCAATAGCTTAGTACAATGATAAAGAGTACAACTCATCACTAAAGAAACTATGTCAAAGAAAACTACCCACTTCGGCTATAAAACCGTATCTCTGGATAGCAAAGCTAATCATGTGGCAGGGGTGTTCGATTCTGTTGCTAAAAAGTACGATATGATGAATGACATCATGTCTGGCGGTGTTCACAGAATTTGGAAACACATCACAGTTGAGATATCACGAGCGAAGTCTGGTCACCAAATTTTAGATGTTGCTGGTGGAACAGGTGACTTGACAGCAAAATTCGCAGAGCATGTGGGACCCGATGGCCATGTGGTGCTCTCAGACATTAACCAATCGATGCTTGAGGTAGGAAGAGATCGTTTGATTGATAAAGGATTTGTAAAGAATATTTCTTATATTCTAGCGGATGCGGAGGAACTCCCCTTTAAGGATAATAGCTTTGACATAGTGAGTATTGGATTTGGATTGCGAAACGTTACTGATAAAGATCGTGCTCTCTTATCAATGCAACGAGTACTCAGGCCAGGAGGAAAATTATTAATATTAGAATTTTCTAAGCCATACAGTGCTCTTATCTCAAAGCTGTATGATGAGTACTCTTTTAACATTATCCCAAAACTTGGGTTGCTTCTCGCAGGCGACGAAAATAGCTATAAATACCTCGCCGAATCGATTCGGATGCATCCTGATCAGGAAACTCTACGACAAATGTTAGAAAATGCTGGGCTTGTCAATGTGGAATTTATAAATATGAGTGGAGGGATCGCTGCAGTCCACACGGGAGTCAAACCCTGATGATCCCGAGGCAACTAACGGAATTTGGGGTCATGCCACTAGAAAAATTGATAAATACAGCTATTGCCTACGACACACAAACTAATCAATTAATAGAAGGACTTGATGGAACAACGGTCGCACTTCAGATAAGTCCACCCGAATTGTGCTATTATGTCTTAGTTAAAGATGGTCACATAAAAATCAAATCAGGCACTTGTGAAAAGGCGTCGGTAACTCTCAATGGTTCTATAATCGCCTTCGTGGGCATTTTGACGCAAGATAGAAATGCTATGACGCTTGCCGGGAGTGGAGTAACTGTGGTCGGTGACACACTAATCCTGAAACGGTTAGAAAATATTTTTCAAAAATTAGATGTTGATTGGGAGGAAGCACTCTCTGATATAGTGGGTGACATCCCTGCACATTTTATTGCAACGTCGCTGGGGAAGTTGGCTCGAGTAACTGAGGATAATCAGCGTCGTATTGTGACTGCAGCAGTAGAATTTGTTCAAGAGGAATGGAAAATAGTTCCCGCCTTACCTGAGTTTGAGAATTTCTCTCGACAAGTTCGACAACTCTCTATCGATGCTGATCGAATGAGCGCCCGCATCGACAACCTTATCCTCAGAATAAAAACATGAGGCATCTTCGAAGAGCCCTCAAAATTATTTCGGTTGTGGGGCGTAACAGACTCGATGAATTTGTAAAAGATAAAAGAATTTCAACTAGGTTAAAGCTTGCCCTATTTCTTTTTAAAGTGTTCGGGCAAGGTAAGGGATCTAGAGGCGAAAGGCTTCGACTAGCATTCGAAGAATTAGGTCCCATTTTTATAAAATTTGGTCAGTTGCTATCTACCAGACCAGATGTTATACCGCCAGACATTTGTCTAGAGCTCAACAAATTACAAGACAACGTGCCCCCATTTTCAACGGAAATCTTTAAGATCGTAGTAGAAGACGCATTTACCCGGAAAATCGATGACATGTTCGCTAATTTTGACGAAACCCCGTTGGCATCGGCATCAATTGCTCAAGTTCATGCAGCAACCACACTAGATGGGAAGGATGTGGTGATTAAAGCAGTGCGTCCCGGAATCGAAAAAATTATCCAACAAGATTTAAAACTAATGCTTTTACTAGCCAATTTTATTCAAAAACATAGCGTAGACGGTGAGCGCTTGCATCCAGTTAAAGTTGTCTCAGACTACAGGAGCGTCATTATTAACGAGCTAAATCTTCAGTCAGAAGGCGCTAATGCCTCTTTACTAAAGCATAACTTTGAATCCTCATCACTACTTCACGTCCCAGAAATTCTGTGGTCACTTTCTACCAAAGACATATTAGTAATGGAGCGGATCTATGCGACTCCAATCACCGATATTCAGAGTTTAACTGAGGCAGGGATTAACTTTAAAGTACTCGCCGAACGAGGTATCGAGATATTTTTCACGCAAGTCTTTGACCACAATTTCTTCCATGCAGATATGCACCCTGGAAACATTTTTGTGGACACCACTCGTCCTCAGTCGCCGACTTATGTGGCAATCGATTGTGCCATTATGGGATCACTCACCAAAGAAGACCAGTTTTATATGGCTAGAAATTTATTAGCTATCTTCAAACGTGATTATCGCCTTGTTGCTGAGTTACATATCCGCTCCGGTTGGGTGCGACATGACACATCAGTAACCGAATTTACCAATGCGATACGGACTGTTTGTGAGCCTGTATTTCAAAGACCTCTGCACGAAATATCAATGGCATACATGATGGTGCAGCTTTTCGATACTGCAAGAAAGTTCAATATGGAAGTCCAACCGGGACTCATCTTACTACAAAAGACTTTGCTTAATGTCGAAGGCTTGGGTAGACAACTTTATCCACAGTTAGATCCATGGACCTCAGCCCAACCCTTCCTGGAAAAATGGCTACGCCAAAGGTACTTACCACAGGGACTGTATAAGCAACTCAAAAATCATCTTCCAGATTGGTTGGAACAGTTACCTAAAATTCCACCATTAATCTATGAGGCTTTAGAAAATAAAAGCTCGAAAAATAAGACTGATCCGATTAAGCCTAAGACCACGCAACAAATTGCCTTTAGAATTTGGGCAGCGAGGTTGGGTCTAATATTTATTCTTTTAGGAATCGGTAGTGCATACCCGCAATGGCCACTGGTTCTCACTCAAATCTCCAATGTTAGTCTTATAACATTAAGCTTGGGCGTTTTCCTTTTAGCATTAAGATAACCAGCATTGTCTATAATCTAAAAACAGTGCCATAATCTTCAAACTATTTAGAAAATCCCAGGAAAGAGAAATCGATGAATTTTATCAGTCAAATAGCGTGGAATATGGAGGGCTTAATTCCAGCCATTGCGCAGGACGCCAAATCCAACAGGGTACTGATGATGGCTTGGATGAATAAAGAAGCACTTCAGGCAACAGTTTTTGAGCGACGCGCTGTGTATTGGTCTCGCTCGCGAAACAAACTCTGGCGAAAAGGAGAACAATCAGGAAATATACAACGTCTAGTCGGGTTGCACCTAGATTGCGACAGCGATACTATCTTATTAAAAGTCAAACAAACAGGGTACGGTGCCTGCCATACGGGCAGAGAATCCTGCTTTTTTAGGGTTTTACACGATAATAATTGGTCTACGATAGATGAAGTGATTCGAGACCCAGAAGAGATGTATCGATGAGTGCAGATATTTTAGAACGCCTGATGGAAGTTCTCCGAGAACGTAAATGCAATGCGACTAAAGACTCGTATGTGGCTTTTCTACATGAGAACGGACTCAATAAGATCCTAGAGAAAGTTGGTGAAGAGTCAATAGAAACTATCTTGGCCGCCAAGGATGCGGCAATCAGTGGCGATAACGAAAAAATGGTTTTTGAAACCGCTGATCTGTGGTTTCATTGTCTTGTGATGCTCTCTCACCTAGGATCTGATGCAAAAGCAGTCCTAAGTGAGCTCGATAGACGTTTTAATGTCTCAGGGATTGAGGAAAAGGTTCGAAGAAGTAGTAGCGGATAACGGAGCAATAAAATTATGGGATTTGGCTGGCAAGAGCTTCTAATAATACTTCTGATCGTAGCGGTCATCTTTGGCACTAAGAAATTGCGCAACATCGGTGGTGACCTTGGCGGAGCTTTCAAAGGGTTTAAAGATGCAATGTCAAATGATGAAAAACAATCGCTTGATGAGCCGCCCCCTGATTCTTTGGCCTCTGCTGAAAAAAAACCAAACAATATCGAATAAATCTTTGGGATTATCGACTCCAAATAGTACTGATACGCAAATTAAATGTTTGACATAGCTTTTTCCGAACTTCTGTTGGTGGCCGTAATTTCATTGATAGTAATGGGTCCAAATCGAATTCCTGAGACTGTACGCACTTTAAGCCTTTGGGTTGGAAGGATAAGACAAGTGATTTCTTCCGCGAAACGAGAATTAGAAAATGAGGTTGGAATAGAGGAAATAAAAGAACAACTTCACAATGAGGAAATAATGCGAAATATTAATGAAACTAAAGAGGATGTAAACAAAGAGCTAAAACAAATCCAGATGTCAAACCAGAAGCGAACAGATCTATGAAACAAGAGGAGCTTGAGAGTCAGCCTCTGGTCGCTCACCTTAATGAATTTAGAAACCGGACACTTCGATGCCTGCTTTCAGTGTTAATAATATTCCTAGGTCTATTCTCTTTTAGTAATCAACTCTATCTCTATATTTCGGAACCGATTCGACGATTTATACCAGAAAATGCCAGCATGATCGCAACCGAAGTGGCTTCACCGTTTTTAACTCCATTTAAACTGACTTTGATACTATCTTTTTTTGTCGCTATGCCTTATGTACTTTACCAGTTCTGGGCATTTCTCGCCCCGGGGCTGTATCAACAAGAAAAAAAAATCGCAATACCATTATTTCTATCCAGCGTTGTACTATTTTATAGTGGCATAGCCTTCGCGTATTACATCGTTTTCCCCATAGTCTTTTTATTTTTCAGTACAATCGTTCCGGACGGAATAATAATAATGCCGGACATTCAAAGTTATCTAAACTTTGCGTTGAAACTATTTTTCGCGTTTGGTTTAAGTTTTGAGATCCCCATAGCTGTAGTTATACTCGCTTGGATGGGCGTGGTAAATCCCGACTCACTATCAAAAAAACGACCTGTGATCTTTATTTTATGTTTTCTCTTTGGGATGCTACTAACTCCGCCGGATGTGATTTCGCAGATCCTCCTCGCGATACCAATGTGGCTGTTATTTGAACTAGGCCTCCTGTTTGGCAAATTCGCTTATCGCGCAAATATCGACGTTCAATCTTAGTCGCCTTAACTTTGACATCCTATCTAAACAGCGCATTTTTTAAGGCCGTAAAATAACCATACCGAGTTTCTTTTGAAAGCTGAGCTTTGGGAATAAATTCAAAGCCATGAAATCCCCCTTGGATTATGGAGAAATCTACTGCTACCCCCGCCTCTTTCAGACGCTCAGCATAAATCCGATTTTCATCAACAAAGAGATCCTCTGAACCAACTCCCATGTAGGTTGGTGGAAGAGACGCCAAGTTCTCGGCACGAGCGGGAGCGGCATAAGGAGACACCGGAATCATATCTTCTTTATCACGGAGGTATGCACTCCAACCCCGCAAATTACACTCACGATTCCATACCCTATTATCTGTTATTGAATAACTCGACGGGGTTATATTACGGTCATCTAGCATAGGACAAAATAGCAATTGAAAAATTAAATTTACCTCGCCACGATCACGTGTTGCCAACGCTAATCCAGCGGCCAGGCCACCTCCAGCGCTCGCACCACCGACTGCTATCCTTTTATCATCTACCCCAACTTTTGAGGCATGCTCAAAGAGCCATAGAAGCGCTGTGTAAGAGTCATCTAAAGCAGCGGGAAATGGAAACTCAGGAGCTAGACGATAGTCTACTGACAAAACAATACAACCTACTGCCTGAACTATTTGACGAGCAACGTAATCATCTTGCTCAACTCCACCCAAGCAATATCCACCTCCATGCAACCAAATTAGCGCTGGCAATTTACCAAAATTGTTAGAAGGCTGGTAAAGTCTTACTTTTACCGCAGCTCCATCTTTCGCCAGCACGTTAAAGTCCTCAGATTTAACATCATGAATTGGAGTTAATTTCGCGATTCTTTTTCTCATGATCTCTAGGGAAAGAACCCGAGTTGCCGGCAGATCATCCCAAATATTAATCTCCGGAAATTTCTCTAAGTACATTAAGAGCTCTTTATCTACTCTGCTTAAATCCATACATCAATCCACAGCGATTGAACAGCCTATCACTATAACATCCCCTGTGAAGACAGTACCAAATTTGGCTTAAGTTTTTATCTCTGAAATCTTAGATTATATGCATGATCTTGAAACCCAAATACAAAAATTTAAATCAAGAACTCCTAATCTAATCTTTAAAATTCGATGATTCATCGTACTGACCGCTCACTCGTTATATAGTATTGGAATTCAGAGAGTTTAAATTGAGTGCACTGAGTATATTTTAGGGCTTTATAATCGCGGTTTCAAAATATCTAGTTAGTGAGTTCGATTAGATTGCGAAATAAATCGAGGGATTCTGGGTTAGCAAGAGCGTCAAAATTCGTAATCGGTTCATTGTGCAGGATCTTGCGAACGGCTAACTCTGCTGTTTTCCCATTCAGTGTCCTGGGAATATCAGCCACAGCAATTATTTTTTTAGGCACATGCCGAGGAGTAGTCTCCTCCCTGATCTTTGAACATATCGAGGAACATATCTCAGCTGTCAGCTCAACCCCTTCTTCCAGTACCACAAACAAAATTAAACGCATATCATCCTCCCAAACCTGACCAACACATACATAATCTAATAACTCATCGAACATCTCTAATTGTCGATATATTTCTGCAGTCCCAATCCTGACCCCGGCTGGATTAAGGGTGGAATCCGATCTACCATGAATCATAATCCCCAAACGAGAACTAACCTCAGCAATATCTCCCTGGGCCCAAATCCCGGGAAACACGTCAAAATAGGTCGCTAGGTACTTTTTATTTTGTTTATCATTCCAAAAATAAATGGGGGCACTTGGAAAAGGTTTTGTGCACACTAGCTCACCCTTTTTCTCCCTCACCGACTTGCCATATTCATCCCAAACCTCGACAGCCATACCGAGTCCAATACACTGAATTTCTCCTTCCCACACGGGCAGACAAGGATTACCTAGAACAAAACAGGAGATTATGTCAGTACCTCCAGAGATCGATGCTAGGGAAATGTTGGATTTTATGCCTCGGTAGACATATCTGAAGCTTCTCCTGGAAAGCGGTGAACCTGTAGAAAGAATACTCCTTAGAGCTGTAATATCATGCGTTTCGCTTGGTTTTACGCCTTGTCTTTCAAGCGCAGCAAGGTATTTTGCGCTTGTACCAAAAACTGTGACTCTCTCCTCCTCGACTAAATCGAACAATGATTTTGGCATCGGATAAAATGGAGAACCATCGAACAAAACCAATGTCACCTCGGAGGCAAGGGCACTCACCAGCCAATTCCACATCATCCAACCGCATGTAGTGAAAAAAAACATTTTATCATGTGAGGTTAAATTTACATGGAGACGATGTTCTTTGAGATGTTGAATCAGCGTGCCGCCAGCACCATGCACTATACATTTTGGTGCACCAGTTGTTCCTGAAGAGAACATAATGAACAAGGGATGATCAAACGGAAGTTGCTCGAAAACAAGTTTGGGCGTATTTTCTTTTACTAAAAAGTTTTCAAAAAGAATACCTAACTCGCTGGTTCCTGAAGTCTCAAAAGTGCCTATCACTGGCACTATCACGAGGCATTGAATACTCTTTAATTGTTTACAGAGCTCTTTCACAAGTTTAAAGCAGTCTATAGTTTTACCATTATAAAAGTATCCATCACAAGCGATTAATAGCTTCGGCTTAATTTGTCCAAACCTATCTACCACCCCATTGAGGCCAAAATCGGGCGAGCAAGACGACCAAATAGCTCCAATACTGCTTACCGCGAGCATCGAAATAATCGACTCAATAACATTCGGTAGGAATCCGGCAACCCGATCACCACTTTTCACTCCTTTACTCCTAATCGCTGCAGCACATTGCTCTACCCGTCGGTACAACTGCTGATATGTGATTGTGGTGCGAGTTCCATCCTCTAGACGCCCAATGACAGCAACTTTCTCACTAGAAGTCCGAAGCAAATTCTCCGCATAGTTAAGCCTTGCGCCAGAAAACCATCTTGCTCCCGGAAATTTATCTCCCTCAACTAAGACTCGACTAAAATTAACTGATGATTTTATTGCTGTATGAGTCCATACTGCAGACCAAAAATTTTCTGGATCTTCAACCGACCATTTGTGAAATTCGTTATAATTGGGAAAGCGTATCGAGTGAGTGTTAGAAAGTGAATCCATAAATCGTTGGAGATTAGAATTCATAATCTGCTCTTGCGTCGGTTTCCAAAGCAATTTTTCCACTTCCCCTGACATCTTTTGACCCAATAGATGTAATAAGAAAAGTGTAAACCTCACGAGGATTGTCATCAACGGATTTAACCATTAATTCTGCTCTTGATTTCCTGTTAAAACTCAAATCACGGAACTTCCTATCACCATTTAGGTAGAATAACATCCGATAATCAGTTTACACTTACAACAAAAATTTCAACAAGGAACCTAACTTATTATGCCAAGCATGGACATCGTATCGGAGGTTAATGCCTCTGAGATTCTAAACGCAACAGATAATTCGAACCGAGAAATATCCTCTCGCTTTGATTTTCGTGGAGTTGATGCAACATTCGATTACGCTAAGGAACAAGTCACTGCCAGGGCTGAAGCTGAATTCCAATGTCAACAGCTACTGGATATTTTCCGTGCTCAATTAATAAAACGGAAAGTCGATCCACGTGCGATGTCATTCGATGAAAGAGCTCTTCACAGAGGAAAAATATTTTCCATACCCATTACCTTTAAACAGGGCATCTCAAACGACGTATGTAGAAAAATTGTAAAACTGATAAAAGACTCAAAATTAAAAGTTCAATCTCAGATTCAAAGCGATCAGGTGCGGGTGTCTGGAAAAAAAAGGGATGATCTGCAGAAAATTATGTCCATTGTTAGGGAAGCTGATCTTGAGCAACCATTTCAATTTAAAAATTTCAAAGATTAACTTATAGTTGGTGAATAACAAATATTACTACTTACCAACGCCCTTGAAAAAATAATGAGTTTACATAATGCCATGCATTCTTTTCAGTAAACTGGTAACCATTCAATACATGGCGAAGGTGTCCAGCGAATTTAGCACATTCTATCTTGACATGCTGACTATCGACGTCAGCTTTTCTCAGGATAGAGCCTATAATTTCGCCATCTAAACTCGGGTAACCTCAATAATAGCGAAATTTGTTGCCCGATCCATAAAGCTCAGAATGACATTGACTATTATGATTTATGCGAGACTCAACGTAGTTATTATCAACACCATTTAACGGTGGCTCGGCGACTTTTTCAATAATAATACAGCGTTCCTCAGCCGTAAGAATTTGTGTTCTTTTTCATTTTTCAGACTCAAAATTTTTGATTAGCTTACTATTCAGAACCCTCCATAATTTATCCAACTCACTTTGAAAGTTACCAAGACGTTGCCATTTTTCTGGAGATACAGGCCCGCAATCCATCTCATCAAGCGAAACTTCATTTCCAAATACGGAAACCCAATCATATGCCGGATGCCCCATTGCTGCATATTCCCAATCTAAAAAATGTAATCCACCATCGCTAACTAACACATTTTCTCCCACAAGATCATGATGACATAGACTAGGTGCCCAATCCTCAGAATCAATAGAATTAGCTAAAGAGAGTAGTTGAGTGACGTTAACGAGCTTTAACTGCTCACGCGTTAATTGTTTAACATAACTTTCACAATGACTGAGATAACTAAATCGAGGCTCATAACTACTAAGAAAAGACGATATTTCTTTTAAGTTTTTTTTTATTTGTGACCTCAAAGTTGGATTTTCTAACATTATTTTTGTTAATTTTGCTCCATTGATATACTCGCTTACCATCACTTCCTCATTTATAAACAAAACTCTTGGCCCCAATTTTGAGTCGGCCAGTAAAGTCAAAATATCTAATTCCCTTGATCTATCGATACCCAGCAGATTGTCGTAGGCGCAATTGACGCGGACTACAGCTCTCTGATCAGCTGCTCCGACCAAGAAGCTATAATTTGTAAGTCCGTTAGAGAGCTTGCACTGAACTATAGGCCTAAAATTCAGATTACATCGCTTAGTGCGATTCCAGCTCCGCCATCGATTTAGCGTCAGCTGAAGAATGTTGTTCACTCTCTCGTTGATAAATAGTCCTCCATTGGAAATAACCCTTAACAGACATCGCAATGTATATAGCAAAAAGAATAGCTGTTTGATATAAATCGCGATCAACGTACAAGAACACAGAAAAACTATTTATAACGACCCAGTACAGCCAATTCTCTAGCACCTTCCTCGCAACCATGAAAGTCGTGATCACGCTTCCCCATGTAGTCAGTGAGTCGAGATATGGAAAGTGGGCATTTGTATTTAAGCTGAGTAAAACACCAGAGACAGCGGTCAATAGGCATATCAGACCAATAACCTTGAGATGGAGATTTAATTTCCAACTTTTTATTTTTAACCCCTCACCTTTCGCCTTAGACGTTCTCCAACAAAACCATCCATAGAAGGCCATCAACACATAGTAGACATTTAGTGCAGATTCCATATACAAGTTCACATCCCGAAAAATCCACGCGTATAATGCGGTGCTGAAGAACGCAAAGTACCAACAATAGATGTTTTCGCGAATTGCTAAAAACAAATAAGCAATGGCAGAGAGCACTGCCAATGTCTCCAAACTTAGCCAAGCAAGCATCCCTTATAAGGCCTCGTAACCCGGGATTATTTTGACCACATACACTGCCATGTGATACTCATGATAGCAGTCAGCAATAGTATTTTGGACGGCTTCCATCGCCCATGCATAGTCACCCTGCACAACTGTGCTAGTCGGAAAAGTAGAGATCTTAAGATTACCGAAGCGATTAATCCGCTCTATAAAACCCTTTATCGGAGTAATAAAGTCCGTCCGGTTCGGGTAGATACTAATGTCAATTGTTACCTGCATTCCACATACCTCAGCCAGTTAATCTATATCTACAAAAAAATTAAAAAAATCTATAGCCCCCACTCAAGCCTAGCACTCTTGGTTGTCCGAATTGGAAGTAAGATTCAGCTTCATAAAACTTTCGAGGATCATTTCCGAAACGAAATCCCCTAATAATTGTCGTTTCATCAAAAAGATTACGAACCCAAAATGATGCCGTCCAAATACCGCTGTCATAAGTCAAGTTGGTATTGACCAACTTGTATGCCTTAGATTGCGTGTTGTGGCTTGAGGATAAGTAAAAGGCATCCTTACCCTCCACATCTATCGTCCACTCCCAATTGTCCGCTAGTTTGACGTTAACACCAATATCGAACTGATAGCTTGGCGCATGCGCCTGCTCTCGGCTATCTAAGGAATCAGACAGAGGAGTCTCATATTCAGTCTGTAATCGACCCAAAGATCCTGAAAGTGTAATCAGATCGGAGGCAATCCAAATAAACTCAAACTCCACTCCGTAGTTGCTACCTTTGGCAGAATTACCGAAATAGTCGATGAAATCACTTGCATTGCTATCAATTCGAGGTTGAATAAGTGATTGTTTAATTTGTATGTCTCTTCGTTTTTGATGGAAGAGCGAAAATTGTGCCTTTAGTTTATCCTCTAACAATGATCCCTTGAATCCTGCCTCAAGATTCCACATAAATTCTGTATTAAAATCGCGATCCTGAGGAGCTAGATCGGGGTCGCTATTGACACCGCCCGCCTTGTAACCGCGAGATATCAAGCCATAGACCAAACTTCCCCCAACCATCTTATACTGTAGAGAGACTTTTCCGCCCCATAAATCCTCATCGACATTATGCTTGACTGCGTCACTGTCAATATAATCTGCGTCCCGATTTTCGAATCGAATACCAGTTACAAAGTTCAGTCGAGAGGAGATATCTGAAGACAGTTGTCCATAAACTGCAGTATTTCTGGTATCGAACGTACTCGAAAAATTGCTTACATTATAGGTATACTCTCTATTTAAAGTTTCACTCTGTTGACGAGAGTAAATTCCAAAAACCCAGTCAAACGGTATACTCAGAGCCAATACTGATCGACGCGAGACTAACCTAAAATCGACCGTGCTATTAACACGATCTCTCAGATAGTTATCCTTTGAATTGTATTCCCAACCATCACACTCCTGATCCTCACAAATAAAAGGATTGGCCCAATCCTCATCGTAGCCATATTCCAGAGCGCTCTTGACGCGACTCGCCATACCGATCAATTCAAAATTTTCATTTAAATCCCAAGTAGTATCTATACCAAACGCAGTAGATTTTTGCCGATCATGTCCCGGATTATCCGAGAGGGTCTTACGCGTATTATCTAAAGAAAACCCGTCATAGCCATTGTCTGCGTCAACATGAAAAATAGTTAGCTTAGTTGTTGCAACATTACTGATAGTCCATTCAGTAATAGATCGGAGACTTAGCTCATCGATATTGTCAGTATCATCACGGTGGAGATAATCATTAGTTATATAGCCATCACTACTATGACTTTGGATCGACACCCTGTACCCAACCTCTTTGGTAATCGGTCCACCCAATGCTGCGGAGAGTGTGTTGGAATTATAGCTTCCGGAAGTCAAGGAGAGGGTTCCCTCCATATCCTCACTTGGCTGATAAGACTCAAGGTTAATTAATCCAGCCAGAGCATTTGCACCAAAAAGCGTTCCCTGGGGTCCTCGCAATATCTCGATCTGCCTAATATCCATTGTTGTCGCAGCGCCGGCTATACCAGTAAAGTCGATACCATCTATTGCTACACCAACTGAAGGGTTCACAGGCTCGATAAATTGACTCCTTTCTCCAATTCCTCTTATTTGCACAAAACGTCCCCTTGATGCACCACTTGCAAAGTTTACATTCGGAGCCAGATTAAGAATCTGGTCAAGGTGCGTTGCCTGGCGAAGCGCTAAATCTTTACTCGACAAAACAGTCACACTATTAGCTAAATCCAACAGTGCCGAATCTCGGAAATCTGAAGTCACGATGACCTCATCTAACTCAGTTGTGAGGGAAAACGAAGATAAAAACATACTCATAACCACCACAATAAAATATCTCATGGCGAGAAGAACAAATACAGGGTAATCGGAAACTGCGTACTTTTTCATAAGGGCCTCACCCGAATAAATTGCTTGGACCCAAAAAAGTGGACGAGGTTTGTAGAGAACATCCTATTCCTACGCCGGCATTATCCGGGTCAGGTTCAAAGGGTACATCTCAGACTCTACAAGCCGCCCCTTAGGAGGCCGCAGGATATCATTTTTGATAAGCCTAAATCAACAGGTGAAATGTCGTAATGTAGGAGACCGTAGCCGTCCTTGGACGTTTTTTCTTGTAAAATGAAGGGGACGGACATTCTAGCTTGCATAGATGAACGTCGCTCAAATTACACGTTGCCAGTACCAGTTGGAGATTCCCGCGATTGTGTGAGACGAAGTTACTTGGCGACTACCAATTCTAACAATCTGTGGAGCACTTCAGATCTTTGCAGTGAAGTAAGGGTCATAACACGTCGGCAGATGTCATCGACCTGATCAACAGTTCCACTTTCCTCATCAATGGATATTTCTGACGTATCCAGCGCTTCGGATTCAGAGTTATAGAGATATTCCGGAGTGACATTCAAAAACTTTGCAATCCTAACAACAGAGTCCCGGCGCAAGTCCACTGTTGTTTGGCTTAAAATTCTATTGATAGTTGGTTGAGGAACTCCAGCGCCCCTTGATAAAGCACTCTGCGACAACCGCTTGTCCCGCATCAGACGAGCGAGTTGCCTTCTAATACTGTTGTCCATACTTCCCCCTATCGCCACACATCACTTAAATTTTTTTAAGAACCGCTTCTCTAGTTGGCGTTTAATTAATCTTAAAAGGAAAATTATAACACAAGTGCCCTATCTAGGTGCAAGCACACCGAAAAACTTATGCGCCAATTAAATAGAAACAACTAGCTTGAAATATTACCTATATCTTACCTCAGCAGTCTATTAATTAAAGAGATTTACCGAATTTCAATACGTCGCTTGATTAATTCTTCAACCACAGCAGGCTCTGCCAAAGTTGAAGTGTCCCCGAGTTCATGAATCTTACCAGCAGCGATTTTTCGGAGAATTCGACGCATGATTTTTCCGGATCTTGTCTTAGGAAGTCCGGGCGCCCACTGAATTATATCCGGTTTCGCTATAGGCCCAATTTCTCGCGCGCACAACGCAATAAGCTCACCCTTCAACTCATCAGTGAATGTCGCAGACGACATTGGCGTTACAAAACAATAGATACCCTCCCCTTTGATTTTATGAGGACAACCAACCACTGCTGCTTCAGCAATTTTTTCATGCAAAACTAGTGCGCTTTCAACCTCCGCCGTCCCCATCCTATGGCCAGATACGTTCAGCACATCATCCACTCTTCCTGTGATCCAGTAGTCACCCTCCGAATCACGACGCGCGCCATCTCCAGTAAAAAAGTAGCCTTGATAAGGACCATAATAAGTGTCAATACAACGCTGGTGATCCCCAAAAATAGTCCTTATCTGCGACGGCCAAGAAGATTTGATCATCAGTAGTCCCTCTCCCTCTCCCTTAATTTCATGACCATCTGAATCTAATAATGTTGGTTCGATACCAAAAAATGGTTTTGTTGCAGATCCCGGTTTTAATACTGTTGCTCCCGGAAGCGGAGTTAGCATGTGGGCTCCGGTCTCAGTCTGCCACCAAGTATCCACAATAGAACAGCGAGAATTACCCACTCTTTTGTAGTACCAATCCCATACCTCAGGGTTGATAGGCTCCCCGACAGTGCCCAGAATTTTTAAAGAACTACGCGATGAAGTTTCTAGCCAATGATCACCGGCTCCCATAAGGGTTCTGATAGCCGTTGGGGCGGTATAAAATTGATTAACCTTATATTTGTCAACCACTTGCCAAAAACGAGACATGTCAGGGTAACTTGGCACGCCCTCAAACACAAGCGTTGTGCCTCCATTACACAAGGGCCCGTAAACAATATAACTGTGTCCGGTTATCCAGCCGACATCAGCCGTACACCAATACACATCCCCATCCCTGTAGTCAAAAGTGTACTTATGAGTCATTGCCGACATTAAAAGATAACCACCAGTACTATGAACCACACCTTTTGGTTTCCCTGTTGATCCTGAGGTGTATAGAACAAATAATGGGTCCTCAGCATCCATCTCTTCAGGCTTACAGTACGTATCAACATCTCCAATCGCCCTCTCATAGCTAACATCTCGACCCTCTACCCAATGGACGGGTGAAGCTCCTCTGTTTACAACTATGCAGCTATGAACAGCAGCGCAAGACTTTAGAGCCTGATCAACGTTGGCTTTTAATGGAATTCTTTTTCCACCTCGAGCACCCTCTGCGGCAGTGATAACAACGCGACAATCGGCGTCTAAAATCCTGTCCTTTAGGGATTCCGGAGAGAATCCCGCAAAGACAACAGAATGAACAGCCCCAATTCTCGCACACGCCAACATGGCAAAAACTGCTTCGGGAATCATTGGAAGATAAATGCAAACCCGATCTCCCTTGGAGACACCCTGCTCTCTTAGCAAATTGCCGAAACGAGAGACGTTGTTATGAAGCTCACTGTAACTTATAACTTCATCATTCTGCGGATCATCTCCCTCCCATAACAACGCGGCTTGATCACTTCGCTCTGATAAATGACGGTCGATGCAATTAGTTGCAACATTTAACTTACCACCGTCAAACCAACGAACATTGCCCCGCAAAAAATCAGAAGTACATATAGTATTCCAAGGCACACTCCAGTGTAGGAATTTCTTTGCTTGCTCCTCCCAAAAAGACAAAGGTTGCTTGATAGAATGGGTGTACATACTTTGATAAGTCGATTCATCGATTAACGTCTCTTTGCTCAAAGTGGGGGAAACAGGGTAGATTTGCTTGTCAGACATTTTCAGGTTCCTTTTTCTGTTGACGAAAACGAAAACTTAATTTTACGAAACAGTTAAGCTCACACTTTTACCACAAATTTTTTGTAAAAAAATTACAATACAAAAAAATTTTACGATTTGATCTTTTCCCAATGACTGAAAACAATTATCATCGGTTAGAACTATACAAACCTCTCAGTTTCTGAAGTTTTATCAAATAAAGGCCTCTCTTCTATGATTAATATAGCAATTAATGGGTTTGGCCGTATAGGTCGAAATATTTTACGGGCTTTTTATGAGCGCCCCAACCTACGAAATAAGATTCGCATCGTTGCCGTAAACGATTTAGGTGATATATCCATAAACGCGCACCTACTCAAATATGACACGGTACATGGACGTTTCAACTATGATGTCGGCATTGAGGATAACTGCCTGAATATAGAACAAGATCGCATTCACTGGTTTTCAGAAAAAGATCCGACGCAACTCCCTTGGGCCGAGTTAGATATTGATATTGTCTACGAATGCACCGGTGTTTTTACCAGTAGAGAGACCGCTGCCGCGCATCTAGAATCTGGGGCACAGCAGGTATTGATATCTGCTCCAGGGAAAAATGCAGATGCAACGATTGTATTTGGCACAAACCATGACACTCTTATCGCCTCGCATAAAATTGTGTCAAATGCATCTTGCACCACCAATTGCTTAGCTCCATTAGTGAAACCGCTACATCAAGGATTAGAATTAAAAGAAGGTTTTGTGACCACTGTACATGCTTTCACCAACGACCAGCAACTGAGCGATGTATATCATGCTGACGTTTACAGGGCACGATCTGCAACACAATCTATGATCCCGACAAAAACTGGAGCAGCGAAAGCAATCGGTTTAGTCATCCCCGACCTAGCAGGAAGACTAAATGGTTTGGCCGTTAGAATTCCAACAATCAACGTTTCTCTAATTGATCTAACGTTTAATGCAGGTCGTGACACAAGTGTGGAAGAGGTTAATCAAATAATGCAAGTAGCAGCCGCTGCTGACCGGCATGGAGTACTTGACTACTGCGTTGAGCCGCTCGTTTCTGCTGACTTTAACCATTGTAGTTACTCTTGTACCTTTGATGCCGCACACACTGCCGTTAACGGATCATTGGTGAAGGTGATGGCGTGGTACGATAATGAGTGGGGTTTCTCGAATCGAATGCTCGATACAAGCATTGTGATGCGTGAGAAGATGTTATAATGCTTCGAAGAACGAAGATAGTGGCTACTTTAGGCCCAAAAAGTAATGACAAGGTTACTATAGAGAAACTAATTAAATCGGGAGTAAATGTATTCCGACTGAATTTCTCTCATGGCAACCCAGAGGATCATCAAAAGACTGCCTCGCTCATCCGGACAATCTCTAGTGAACTTGAAATCCCCACCGCAATCCTCTGCGATATGCAAGGACCAAAAATACGTATTGGGGAGTTCAAGGATGACGCTCCGATACTGCTTGTAGCAAACCAAAGATTTCGTCTTGACAGCGAGCTTGGTGAAAAAGATGGTCACCAGTATGGCGTTTATATGGAAAAAATATATCTCGATGATCTTCAAGAGGGTGATCAACTGATACTTGATGATGGTCGTATTTCGCTCAAAATAGAAAATAAACAAGCAAACGCTGTCGACTGTATTATTGTCAATGGAGGCGTGCTGTCAGGTAGCAAAGGAGTTAACAAATTCGGTGGGGGGTTGTCAGCCGATGCACTTACACCCAAAGACAGGAGAGATATAAGAGTAGCAGCAGGACTTGGAACCGACTACTTGGCTATTTCTTTTGTGCACTCCAAAAAAGACATAGAGGAAACTCGAGGATTGTTGGCAACAGCAGGTAGCGCTGCTCACATAATCGCAAAAATTGAACGTGCGGAAGCAATCAAAGAAGATAACTTATCAGGCATCATAGAGTCTGCGGATGGATTGATGGTGGCGCGCGGTGATCTCGGCGTCGAGATCGGCGACGCTAACTTGATGGCAGTTCAAAAACAATTGATTGATGCGGCCAATAATGCAAATCGCGTAGTGATCACTGCGACACAAATGATGGAATCAATGATCACAGCACCAGTCCCGACCAGAGCGGAGGTATTCGATGTTGCAAATGCAGTGCTTGATGGCACAGATGCTGTAATGCTGTCTGCGGAAACCGCTGTGGGGAAATACCCCATCGAAACGGTTCAGGCAATGGCCAGAGTGATCGAGGGAGCAGAAAAATATCCGCTCGCTCAACGCTCAAAGCATAGGATTAACGAGACATTTTCTCGGATTGATGAGTCTGTGGCCCTGGCAACCATGTACGTAGCCAATCATTTGGAAGATGTCTCAGCAATCATCTGTATGACAAAAACTGGTTTCACTCCGTTAATCATGTCCCGAATTAATTCTTCTATGCCAATTTACGCAATGGCACAAAAAGAGGGAACGAGTGAGATAACTGCACTTTACAAGGGCGTATTCCCAATTCCCTTTGAGACAGACACGCTCCCTACGCAAGAGATAAAAATCAAGGCAATAGAAATATTACGAAAAAGAGGCGCAGTACATAAGGGCGATATAGTTCTGATAACTCGCGGGGACATTGTAGATTTGGGTGGGAGCACTAACGGCTTACAAGTTCTCCGGATTGAGGACTAAGACTACAAATCCAATAAGCGAATTAGTCGCAATAAAAAATCTCTAAATTAGTAACCTTTTGTTGCAAAACGGACCTTATTGGAAACTCATATATATCGCGTCCTGCCAAAACCTCCCCCATCATCTGCAACTTCGATTGGCCGGTGAGATGAACAAACACGACCGAACTCCTCAGTAACCGAGGGAGGGTCAAAGTTATTCTTTCGTGCGGCGCAGCACTAGGCGATGTAGCCAAACAGTCCAACCCAGACTCCATATCAAGGCCTCTTTCTAGGTTTGCTATTCCTGGAAATAGTGAGGCCGTGTGTCCGTCATCACCCATGCCGAGGACAACGGCACTGAACATGCCGACTTGTTTCAAGCGAATCGCAAGCTCTTTTTGCCCCTCTTGCGCTGACGGTGCCTTATTTTTAAGCGGTATAAAGGATGCAATGGCAGCACGTTGAGTTAGTAGATTTTTACGAACTAATCTCTCGTTACTATCTGAGTGCGAGGCATCAACCCACCTCTCATCAGCCAGCGTTATTGACACTCGATCCCAGGCGATGTCCTGCTCGGCCAGTCGTTTAAAAAAACCTATCGGCGTTCTACCACCTGAAACAACTGCAGTAGCGTAGCCATTTAAAGAAATGTCAGTTTCAAGGTGCTCAGCAACCCTAAGAGCTAGATCAATATCTAGGTCGTGTCGAGTACAAAATTTCTTGATCATGCACCGCCCTCATACCAACTTCGACCATCGCGTTCTATCAAAATCTCGGCTTTTGGCGGTCCCCATGATCCAGCCCCATAGGATTTTACTTCGACGTTTTTCTCTCTCCATGCCAAAAGTAATTCATCACACCACTTCCAAGATGCCTCAATTTCCTCGCGACTCACAAATAACCATTGGTTACCATTAATAACTTCAAGAAACAAACGCTCATATGCATCAGTAATGCGAACACTGTCAGAGTTACCTAAAAAATCCAAATTAAGTACTCTCCTCTCAATGCCTAAAGGCTCTTCGAGACTTTGTTTCTTGGATACCATCTCCAATTCGATACCCTCATTAGGTTGCAAGCGTATTACCAATCTGTTTCTCGCGCCATCTTGTCCACCACTAAAAATGGTATGTGGACTTTCTTTATAAGTTATAATAACCCTGGTCACCTTCTTTCCCATACGCTTTCCCGTGCGCAAGTAAAAAGGGACACCGGCCCATCTCCAGTTGTCAACGTAGGCTTTGAGAGCAACAAAAGTTTCTGTACTGCTATTCCCAGAGTCTCTACCCTCCTCCTCAAGATATCCAACTACTGGCTCCCCGTTGATCCACCCAGCGCCGTATTGCCCTCGCACCGCATCCTGTATAACCGAATCACTATTTATCGGTCTTAATGCGCGCATTAACTTAACCTTTTCCGCCCGGATTTCACCGGCCTCAAGCGAATTTGGCGGCTCCATTGCCACCATACATAACAACTGTAATAGATGATTTTGCACCATATCTCGTAGCTGACCGACAGAGTCATAGTAACTCCACCTACCTTCAATTCCTACGGTTTCAGCCGCAGTAATTTGCACATGATCTATACAGGTATTATCCCATTGACTGTGAATAACACGATTTGCAAAACGCAACGCCAAAAGGTTTTGGACTGTTTCCTTGCCCAAATAATGATCGATTCTGTAGATATTTTTTTCGTCAAAGTACTTGCCTACGACATCATTGACCTCTTTAGAACTTATAAGGTCATGTCCGATTGGTTTCTCAAGCACGATTCTCGACTGGGAGTCAATGCATCCCGCTCCATTGAGATGACTACTGATGGGCCCATATAAGCTAGGAGGAGTTGCAAAATAATAGATGACCGTCCGTTTCCTTACCAACCAATGCTGAAGATCTTCAAAATCTCTCTTATTGGTAAAATCCACCTTGAGAAAATGTAGGCGCCTGCTGAAAGATTTCCATGATCCTTTCTCCAGTCCCTCTACGAGCATCACGGTTTGCAAAGTATGCTCAAGCTGAGAAACAAACTCTTTACTAGTTTGCGATCGGCGCGCCAAAGCAAGGATCCGAACATTATCTTCAAGTAATCCAGCATGATGGAGCCGATACAATGCTGGAAACAACTTTCTATTGGCTAAATCCCCAGATGCACCAAAAATTATTAAATCAGTATTTTTTGACATTTGCCCAATTACCTCACGACCAATAACTTTCTAGTTCCATGTACACAGCGTCCTAGCTTGGGTCGCCAATTGTTCTATGGCCGACCACTTTTTTTCTCTGATCATATCTCTGGGCGCGATCCATGAACCCCCTACCGAAAGCACATTATCAAGCGACAAATATTCCGCAATGTTGGCTGGATTAACGCCTCCCGTCGGACAAAACTTTAAACCAGGGAATGGCCCCATCAATGCCTTAATAAACGAAACACCGCCGCAAGCGTGCGCAGGGAAGAATTTAAAATCACGATATCCATATTGCATGCCCTCCATTACTTCCGATACCGTGGACACTCCTGGAAGCAATGGAATTGACGCCCGCTGTCCAGCTTCTAAAAGCCTAGGTGGAGATCCAGGTGATACCATATAACTGCATCCTAAGTCTTGAGAGAGGGAAATCTGCTGTTCATTACACACGGTCCCTGTACCAATAATAGCCTCAGGTACAGCTTCAATGATATTTCTTATACCATCAACCGCAGCATCTGTTCGTAAAGTAACCTCTATTGCAAAAATTCCACCCGAAACTAGTGCCTCGGCAAGTGGCACAGCATCTTCACTATGCTCAAGTGTTATTACAGCAATCAGCGGATTTCCCTCCATCAACTTACGCATAAGTAAACCCCTAGTGTTCTCTCAATTTTTTTGCAGCACCAACCAAACCTAAGTTAACCTTAGTAATTAAATAAACGGGAATTGGTGCTAGGTAACTGGAAAAGCGCCCCTTATTCTCGAAGGCACGACGAAACCCACTTTCCACAAAAAACTGCTTAAAACGTGGCACAATCCCACCCGCAATGTAGACCCCCCCACGAGCTCCATAAGTTAGAGCCAGATTACCGGCTGTTGAACCAAGTATTTCACAAAACAAAGACACTGTGAGCTTCGATATTGGACAAGACTCTTTATTTCCCGCTTCGACCACCTCTGCTGAGCTACTAAAACTTGAGTCCTCACTGCGGCTAGCGCAAAGCGCTGAGTAAATATTCATCAAACCATCGCCAGAGAGTAATCGCTCAAGCGAAACACGCTCGTATTTTTTCACAAGATAGCTTAGCACTGATGTCTGCACGTCGCCCACCGGAGCAAAATCAGCATGTCCTCCCTCGCTTTCAATTACATGATAGCCATTCTTAAAAGGTACAATAGCTGATACACCAAGACCTGTCCCGGGGCCTAAAATTGCCATCGGAAAGTTTTCTACACGTGATCCTCCTCCAATCTTTATATGATCAGACAACTTTAACTCTGATATTCCATGCGCTACTGCTTCAAAATCATTGATTATCTCCAGTTCTTGGCATCCAAGCTCGCAAAACAAATCGGTTTTGGAAAATTCCCAGTGGCTATTTGTAAAACTGATGTGCTCGCTATCCGCGGGGCATGCTACCGCAAAACAAATTCGCTGAGGTGCATATTTCAACCCCAATGAAATTCTTATCTCACTAAATAATGCAGAAATTACCTGACTAAACTTCGGATATTCGCGCACAGAATGATGGAATTCTTGAGTTATCTTCTGGTCACCGCTAAGTATAACCCCGAACCTCGCATTGGTTCCACCAATGTCCGCCACTAAATCCCATGGAACTGCCATACCTATTTTACCTCCGCAAATAGGTATGATGCCCCTTGCTCCGCGTTACCAATATTTTCCCTATTAATCGCAAACAGCTCTCTGCCACATCCAAACTGATTGTGTTGTGAGGAACCGGAAGTTCTTCTCTGCATTATTAAATCAATATCACCAAGCACCGCTAACTCACCATTGTCGGCATTGAGCCGCATCATATCTCCATCCTCCAGATATCTTAATAGCCCACCCTCGTCTGCCTCTGGCACCAAATGTATGGCTGCAGGAACTTTACCTGATGCTCCTGACATGCGTCCATCAGTAACGAGTGCGACGCGATGACCTCGATCCTGTAAAGTCCCAAGGTAAGGAGTAAGTTTATGTAATTCTGGCATCCCGCGGGCTCTCGGTCCTTGATATCTGACTACAACAATACAATCCCGATCTAACTCACCTTTCTCAAAAAGTGCTTGAAGATCATTTTGGTCCTCAATTACAACAATGGGCGCTTCGACAAAACGATGCTCCGCTGCAACTGCCGAAATTTTTATTATACATCGACCCAAATTTCCCGACATCAATCGCAATCCACCCTCTTTTGCGAAGGGTTCGTCAATACTTGCCAAGACAGTCTCATCGTAAGATTCCGATGGAGACTCACGCCATTTTAGGACGTGGTCGTCCAAAAAAGGTTCTTTTACAAAGTCTGCAAAGGTATTTCCCCAAACCGTTGCCGCATCAGGATGCATATAACCCGCTGATAATAGTTGTCTAAACAAACAGCTAGTGCCACCCGCAGCGTGGAAATGATTCACATCCGCTTGACCGTTAGGATAGATCCTTGTCATTAAAGGAACTACTGCGGAGAGATCTGCAATGTCTGACCAATCCATTAAAATTCCTGCCGACCTCGCGATAGCTACTAAATGCATAGTATGGTTAGTTGATCCGCCTGTTGCTAAAAGAGCAACGGTAGCATTGACGATGGCACGTTCATCCACCACCCTACCAACTGGTCGGAAGTCATTCCCAAGTGAAGTTATCTTACAAACTTGCTGAGCCGCCTCTTTCGTGAGAACCTCTCTCAAGGGGTTATCAGGATTGATAAAAGAGCTTCCCGGCAACTGCAGTCCAAGTGCCTCCAAAACCACTTGGTTACTATTCGCAGTTCCATAAAAAGTACAGGTTCCATGACTGTGATATGAATCGGACTCTGCCTGTAAAAGTCGATCTCGATCAATTTTACCCTCAGCGAACAGTTGCCTAATACGTTGCTTCTCTTTGTTGGGCAATCCCGATTCCATCGGACCCGCTGGAATAAAAACGGCCGGCAAATAGCCAAAGCTTAGGACACCCATCAACAAACCGGGCACAATCTTGTCACAGATACCCAGTGACACAACACCATCAAACATCTGATGTGATAGTGCCAATGCCGTACATTGAGCAATGAGGTCTCGACTAAGTAAACTCAATTCCATCCCATCTTGACCCTGGGTTACTCCGTCGCACATAGCTGGAACACCTCCAGCAACTTGACCAGTGCAGCCAATCTCGCGGAGCGCTTGCTTTATTTTTTCCGGATAACTCGCATAAGGCTGATGCGCAGATAACATATCATTATACGCAGTCACAATTGCAATATTGGCGGCCTCCATGAGCCGAATGTTTTCCTTATCGGTGCTAGAACATGCAGCGAAACCATGAGCAAGGTTGCCGCAACTAAGCTTTCCGCGTTCGGGACGATTGCCATGATCCTGCTCTAACTGTCGAAGATACTCGGCGCGTAGCTCGCTACTCCGGTTAACTAGTCGCGAAGTAATCGAGGCGACCGCTGGTTTGAGGATTGTCATACTAAATCTCCTTCCGAAATCTGCTTTATCTGGGGGAGTAATTCGTCGACAAATTTCACCCGACGTTATTAAGTGTACTGCTATTCTCTCATTTTGTTTATAAAAAAATATATTTTTGTAGCAAAACTACATATTTTGTGGCTCACTGACCAAGAATCTGTGAAAGATAAAAAAATTATGAGGAGATCTCGGCTTTTTTGTTGTCAGTCATTGTCTAATCTAGCCATCAGTTAGGTTGATGGAATATCTCACGAAATTATGAATAAATTCGAGTTTAAACCACAAAAAACCGGTGCTTGGAAGAGATTAGAAGCACATGCAAACACTACCACAATTAATGTCGTCGACGAATTGGCGAACGACAAAAGTCGTGTCAAGGATTTTTCAGTTCAATGTGGACAACTCAAATTAGACTTTTCAAAAAATTTAATAACCCGTGAGGTATGGCACGATTTACTCGAATTAGCCAATATATCACCGTTGTACAAACACCGTGAAGCCATGTTTGCGGGGCAACAGATTAACACCTCGGAAAGTCGCGAGGTGCTCCACACGCTTCTCCGCGCGAAAATGGAAGACATTGTCAATCAATCCGAAGAGCGTAGGATTAAAAAAGTTAGTGCACAACTTGACATGGTTGCACTTTTCAGCAAAAAAATTCGGTCAGGAGGCTGGACTGGTGTCAATGGAAAGGCTATAACCGACGTGGTAAATATCGGAATTGGAGGTTCTGACCTTGGCCCTAGGCTAGCTTGTGAGGCTCTCGTTGAATACTCTCAACCCGTTCCAAGAATACACTTTATTTCCAATGTTGACGGGGCAGCTTTGAATGCTACTTTGGCGAAGCTTGATGCGAATAAAACACTCATAGTTGTGGCAAGTAAAACTTTTACCACTCAGGAAACACTTCTAAATAGTACAACCGCTAAAAATTGGTTCGAGCAACAAATTGGGTTAAAAAATAGCCAATGCTCTGAACACTTTGTTGCAATTACTGCGAATAAAGAAAATGCTATTGCTTATGGTATCAACCCCAATCACATACTTGAGTTTGAAGAATGGGTTGGAGGCAGGTTTTCTTTATGGTCAAGTATCGGCTTTTCTCTTGTCATAAAAATCGGAATTGACAATTTCAACGAGATGCTTGCCGGTGCGCGGAAGATGGATCTTCATTTTAAAACGTCCCCATTTGATAAAAATATGCCTGTAGCACTTGCTCTGTTAAATATTTGGTACTGCAATTTTATGGAATTTCAAACCCACGCAGTAATTCCTTACTGCGAGCGCTTAAACTATTTGCCCCCCTATTTACAGCAACTGGAGATGGAGAGTAATGGGAAGTCAGTAAGTCGAGGAGGAGACTTCCTCGATTATAAAACATGTGGCATCATTTGGGGCCAGACCGGCACTAACGGGCAACATGCCTTCTTCCAACTGCTACATCAGGGAACTTTCTGCGTCCCTGTAGATTTCATTGGAGCAATAAACGACTCATTGAGCGAACTTGAACACCATAAAGTATTACTAAGACATATGTTGGCACAAGGTTCTGCACTAATAACGGGGCAAACCTCAACTTCGGACGCTCCCCATTGTTACTACGCAGGCAACAAGCCCTCTAACACAATTCTTATGGACAGACTAACGCCTTATAATTTAGGGTCTCTAATCGCCCTTTACGAGCATAAGGTTTTCGTACAAGGCAGCATCTGGTCCATAAACTCCTTCGATCAGTGGGGTGTAGAACTCGGCAAGTCGATAGCACAAAAACTTTTAGACGTTAGGGGTAACAAGGATTCCTTTGATGCCTCAACCTCAACGCTATTTGACTACATTAATGACAGGACAACTTGACACTTCCTTATAGTAAATGAGCGCGAAGCTCTTTTGGAAGCGAAAATGTGATATTTTCGACAATACCATCGAGTTCTCTGGGTGGTTCGCCACCTAAAGAAATTAACTTGTTCACCACGTCTTTTACGAGAAAGTCCGGGGCAGAGGCTCCTGCACTGACACCGATGCTTCCTACATTATCTAACCAACTAGACCGTATCTCTGTAGCATTGTCAATAAGATATGATCTGCATCCGCAGCGCTCGGCCAGGTCTCTCAAACGATTAGAGTTTGAGCTGGTAACTGATCCAACTACTAGGACAACATCAGTCTCAATTGCCAACTGTCGAACTGCGTCTTGCCGATTTTGTGTGGCATAACAGATGTCATCTTTTCTTGGACCAATGATATTTGGAAATCGATTAACCAGGACACGAATCACTCGTGCAGTATCGTCAACCGACAGTGTGGTTTGAGTAACATATGCTAACTTATTTGGATCTCTCACTTTTATTTTTGAGGCTTCTTGTTCGCTCTCCACTAAATAAATAGAACCGCCAGCTGAGGCATCGTATTGACCTATTGTTCCTTCCACTTCTGGATGACCCGAGTGTCCAATCAGAATGCACTCTGTGCCATCCCGGCTATATTTCTGAACCTCCAGATGCACCTTAGTGACAAGGGGGCAGGTGGCATCAAAAATCTGCAAAGACCTAGCACGCGCGTCACGACGCACTTTTTCAGATACCCCATGGGCACTAAAGATAAGCGTCACGTCATCTGGAACATCCTTTAAATCCTCAACAAAAACGACTCCCCTAGACCTCATATCCTCTACTACAGCCTTGTTATGGACAACCTCATGGCGCACATAAAGAGGAGCACCAAATAACTTAAGAGCCCGCTCAACAATTTCTATTGCCCTATCAACTCCTGCACAAAACCCTCTTGGATTCGCCAATTTTATTTTCACTTCGGAGTCCTCACCGGAGAATATTAAAAATTTTAACTTTAAAAACGATAGACTTTCCTGCCAGAGGGTGGTTAAAGTCAACAACTATATCCTCGTCAGACAAAGATAACACGACCCCTGGAAGCTCTCCATCACCATTTTGAAAAGAAAATACTGCTCCAAGCTCAAAATCTTGACGTGGAAATTGTTTACGCGGAATCCGTTGCACATTTTGCATATTGTACTGCCCAAAAGCCCTCTCCGGCGGAATAAGAAAACAACCCTCGTCACCAACGTTTAGAGCCTTAAGCGGTTCTTCAAAGCCGCCTAATAAGCTCCCATCCCCGAAAGAAAAAGTGACAGAGGGCGAATTGAAATTAGAGTCAATGATCTCACCATTCTCGAGCTCTAACGAAAAATTTAAACTCATGCTTGCACCCCCAGAGCATTGAGCATTCATTTTGTAACTCCCACAGAAAATCTAATCATCACTCCGACCTTGATACTAAAATTGAATCTAGTATTAAGACCATGGCGCCCAAGGAGATAGCACTATCCGCCAAATTGAATGCAGGGAAGTGCCAGCCCATCCAATGGAAGTCTAAAAAATCAACTACATATCCGAACGATAATCTATCCCAAAGATTCCCCAGCGCTCCACCAAGGATCATCGATAAGGATAAGCTCTCAAGCCATTTTTCGCGAGTCAAACGCGAAAGCCATATGATAATCATGATACTTACCAAGATCGCCAGGCCACTCAGCGCCCAGCGCTGCCAACCACCTGCATCACTCAGAAAGCTGAATGCAGCCCCAGAATTGTGAACCCTGACCACATTAAAAAAAGAGTAAACCACCTGTGATTCGCCATAAAAAAAATTTTTCACAATTATAGTTTTTACAATCTGATCCAGAAGGAGAATAAACAGTGTAATTAAGTACCACACCTGAACACTCGAACGTGTAGACGACTCACGCATGTGACCTTACCTCTCCCGGCCCCTCGAGATTATCAATGCATCGTAAACAAAGCTGAGGATGCTCGGAAGAGCCCCCCACATCGCTTGTAAAATGCCAACAGCGAGCACATTTTTTTTCAGTTGAGCGCGCAATTGAAGTCCGTAAACCACTCTTTACTTGCTCATTTTCCAGGAGATTCGGTGGGATAAGAAAAACACGGGCCGACGATGTGATACTTAAAAACCGTAGTTCATTACCCAATTTAACTAAACAATTTAAAAATTTCTCATCTGCATAAATGATCACGTCGGCCTCAAGCGACCCACCTATATCGCCCTTAGCGCGTTTTTCTTCGAGATCTACATTAATAAGCTCTTTTGCCTCCATCATCACGTTCCAATCCTTCCTTGAAAACAAACCCGATTCGTCCATCTTTGTCAGCGGGTACCATTCGCTCTCAAAAACGCTAGCGGCGCGTTCACCCGGCATATGATTCCAAACATCGTAAGCGGTAAAACTCAGAATAGGAGCAATCCACCTTACGAGAGACTCGAGTATATGGAACAAGGCCGTCTGAGCTGAGCGTCGAGCGATACTATCGGAGTAACATGTGTATAGTCTATCTTTTATAACATCTAAGTAAAACCCTCCCATATCACGACTACAAAAATTATAAATTTTCTGGCATATCATGTGGAAATTGTAGTTGGCGTGAAGGTCCATAATTTCGTCTTGAATCAGGGCCGCTCGATCGAGAGACCATCTATCAATGGAGAGCAACTGGCTAGTTGGGCACAAATGTTTCGACGGTTCAAAATCATTCAAGCTAGATAACAAGAATCGAGCCGTATTTCGAATCCGCCGATAAGAGTCACCCGCCCTATTTAGAATTTCATCAGAGACACGCATTTCACCGCTAAAATCTGACGACGCCACCCACAGACGCAAGACATCGGCACCCAACTTGTTGACAACTTGTTGTGGGGATATCACATTTCCCATTGATTTAGACATTTTTCGCCCTTTGTCGTCTACTGTAAATCCGTGGGTCAAGACCTCTTTGTAGGGTGGAACACCCCTCATTGCTATCGATGTTTTCAAAGAGGATTGAAACCAACCACGATGCTGATCAGAACCCTCAAGATATAGGTCTGCGGGAGTATCCAGCTGAGCTCTGGTTCTCAGCACCGAAAAATGTGTCACGCCAGAATCAAACCAAACATCAAGAGTATCCTTTATTTTAATGTAATCTTTCGCTTCTTGCCCTAAAAACTCATCAATTTCTAGGTCATGCCAAGCTTCCAAACCCTCTACCTCTACACGTCTAGCAACCCTTTCCAGTAACTCTGGTGTTCGAGGATGTAATTCACCATTTTCACGTTTTACAAAAAATGTAATTGGGACTCCCCATGTCCTTTGCCGTGAAACACACCAATCGGGACTACTCTTTAGCATTCCCTTGATTCTTGCTGCACCCCAACTTGGGACCCAGCTCACCTCATCCACCGCTGCTTGAGTACTCGTTAACAAAGTTTTTTCTGACATCGAAACAAACCACTGAGGCGTTGCTCTGAAGATCAATGGAGTTTTAGTCCGCCAACAATGTGCATAACTGTGATTAAATTCACTAACCGCTAAAAGCTTCCCACTCTTTTTCAGCACATCAAGCACTACTTCATCAACCCGATAGACATGCCGCCCACCAACAAATTTTAAATCCTCGTTGAAAACTCCATTGTCCGAAATATAGTTAAGAGTACCAATTTTGTATTTAGACGCCACAATGTAATCATCCAGGCCATGGTCTGGTGCCGTGTGAACACATCCGGTGCCGGAGTCATCCGTTACATGATCACCCAGCAATATCGGCATATCAAAATTATAAAATGGATGTTTAAGTACCAACCCTTCGAGCGCGGCTCCCCTGCACCGCCCAAGTTCACTGTGGTGATCGGCATTTAGTCGCTCCAAAACAGACGACAGCAGTGCTGAGGCACATATAAACCGGACTTGACGTCCAGCGAGATAACACTGCACCAAGGAATAAACGAGATTATTTCCTAGTGTTACCGCCTGACTGCTGGGAAGGGTCCAAGGAGTCGTTGTCCAAATAAGAACGGACATAGCCCCATCAATACCGGCACATCCAAACGCTAGGGCACATCGTTTTCTCCCCGCGCAGGTTGAGACGTCATAACGCACATCAATCGCGTAAGACGTCTTCTGCCGATACTCTACTTCTGCTTCCGCCAGAGCAGACTCACCAACCACGCTCCAATAAACTGGTTTGAACCCTCTTACTAAATGACCCTTTTTCGCAATCGCACCCAAGGCTCGAATCGTGTCGGCCTCCACCATGTAATCCATAGTGAGATATGGTTGCTCCCAATCTGCTATTACACCAATCCTGACAAAGTCGTCCAGCTGCTTGTTTACTTGTTTTCGGGCATACTCCCGACACTTGGCGCGAAATTTTTTGTGCGAAACTTTTTCTCCCGCTTTACCAATTTTTTTCTCTACGTTGTGCTCGATCGGCAGTCCATGGCAATCCCATCCCGGGATTAAAGGCGCATCATAACCGCTCAGTGTTCGTGCCTTAACAACAATATCCTTTAAAATTTTGTTTACAGCATGTCCAATATGAATGTCACCATTGGCATAAGGCGGACCATCATGCAAAATAAATTTCGTACGCCCTTTACGAGATTCTCTTATTTCGTCATAAATGTTTCTTTTTTTCCATTCACGTAAAATTTCTGGCTCTCGCTTAGTTAAATTACCTCGCATGGGGAAATTTGTTTTTGGTAGATTTAAAGTATGTTTATAGTCGTTCATTTATCGCCCTTAATACCGTTACTCTTTTTAGCGCTGTTCCTCTTATCTTTTTGTCATAAACCACTGTTGAATCTGATGCATATCCAATTGAATACGAGTGGCTAAACTACCGAGGTCACAAAATTTTAATTCGTCACGGATTTTATGTAGGAATTCTACACGTAAGAAGCTTCCGTATATATCCTGCTCGAAATTAAATATATGAACCTCCAAAAGTGGTCTAACAAGATCACCGATAGTCGGTCTTATGCCTATATTGGCGGCACCCTCAAAAGTTTCAGATTCAGTCTTGACAAGAACTGCATATACGCCCGATAACGGTGCTCTGAGCCGATTAATATTTAAATTTGCGGTTGGAAATCCGAGTTTCCTGCCAAGCTTTTGACCATGCACTACTCGGCCCTTTATTTCAAAGGGTCTACCAAGCAACTCCGCTGCTCGAGGAAAATCACCTTCGTTTACAATACGTCTCACCAGGGTACTACTTATCCTCTCACCATTACTCTCGAAGGTATCTGTATTTTTCACAGAGAAACCATTCGCCTTCCCAAAGTCATGCAACATCGAAAAATCTCCGCTCCGATCACAACCAAAGCGGAAATCATCTCCAACGATAAGATATTTAACTTGTAAACCCTCTACCAAAACACGAATTATAAACTCCTGAGCGCTAAGCGCTCGGAGAACCCTGTTAAACTTCAAACACACAATTCTGTCGATCCCAAGAGAGGAGAGCACCTCAACCTTTTCCCTCAATCTCATCAACCTAGCCGGTGCTAGTGACTCATTAAAATACTCTCTGGGTTGAGGCTCGAAAGTCATCGCGACGGAGGATAGTCCGTCTGATTTCGCCTGTTGAAGGAGTTCTCTTAATACTGCCTGATGGCCTAAATGTACTCCATCGAAAGAACCAATACTCACCGCAGAGTCTCCTAAACCAGCATTAAGTGACTGTAAGTTTTGAACAAAAGTCAATTTACCGTATTGCACTAAATCAAGTATCCCATCTCAGATCCTTGGTATTTATTATGATTTAACCAAAAGTCCCAGAGGACCAACGTGTGTGGGGATCGCTAAACATTTGGATATGATTCCATACGCGGACCGAGAAGATCTGCATAGCGAACTCCGAACGCCCGCAGTGCCGCTAAATAACCAGCGCAAGCCACCCCACAGATAACTATCAGTCGCAAAAATCGACTTAATCCGTCAATTTTTTCCCAGCCCACAGCATTGTAAACACCAAAATAAACCGTCATGAAAATCAATATAACGGTCATAAAAGTAAGAGCAATTGCCAAAGGTTTTATAAACCGACCTACCTCACCGACTGAAAGATAAATCCCTTGCTTTTTTAACTCTAGATAGAGTAATCCCGCATTTATGTAAGCTGACAATGATGTAGCCAACGCCAAGCCAACATGACCTATCTGCCAGTAAAAATGAAGAGCAGAGAGAAAAATTAAATTAAAAGCCATATTCGCGACCATCGCGATAATCCCTATTCGAACTGGTGTGCGCATATCCTGTCTCGCAAAGAAACCGGGTGCTAGAATCTTAATTAACATGAAAGCAATTAATCCGCTTGCATAGGCGCGCATACTTAAGGTCGCCATTTCCATATCCAATAATGTCATTACATCGCCATAATAAAATAATGTCATCAGGATCGGTTCTGCTAGTATCACTAGGGCAATGGTAGCCGGCATTGCTACCAAAAGAACTAATGTTATCGCCCAATCCAACGTCGCAGAAAAAAGCACCGATGACTTGGAGGCATAGTTGCGAGATAAGCTCGGTAAAATTACGGTTGCAATTGCAACTCCAAAAACTCCCAATGGTAACTCGGCAATTCGATCTGAATAATACAACCAAGAGACACTACCAGTAGGCAAAAAAGTCGCCAAGATAGTATCGAGCAAGAGATTAATTTGAGAGACAGAGACTCCAAAAATTGCTGGACCCATGAGAGTTAAAATTTTGATTACGCCAGGGTGGTGCCAATCAATCACTGGTGCAGGCAACATATGTATTCGCCTCAGGAAAGGTAACTGAAACGCGAACTGAATCAATCCTGCAATTAAAACTCCCCATGCGAGGGCGAATGCTGGTCTATCGAACCAAGAGGTTGCAAATATCGCGGCAAAAATCATCGACACATTTAATAAAATGGGAGTAAAAGACGGCACAGCGAACCGGTCATAGCTGTTTAAAATCGCCCCAGCAACACCAGTCAGTGATATAAACATCAAATAAGGAAAAGTAACACGCAACATCGAAGCGGTTGCCTCAAATTTTTCTGGACTGTTAAAGTACCAACTAGGCGCAAAGAGTGCCGCAAAAAACGGTGCGAAAGAGACTACCATTAACGTCACGAAGGTCAATGTAAGGCCCAAAGTACCAGTTACTCTGCTTACTAGCTCACGCACCGCAACATGGGTTCCGTGCTCTCGATACTCCCCAAGAACCGGAACAAAAGCCTGTGCAAACGCTCCTTCTGCAAAAAGCCTACGAAAAAAATTGGGGATTTTAAAAGCCACGAAAAAAACATCTGCAAGCATATCTGCGCCAATCACTCGAGCTAACACCATATCTCTGATCAGACCCAAAATACGGGATAGCATAGTGAAAATGCTTACAATCCTAGTGGCACGAAATAACTGTCCAGCGCCACTGCTGGTGATGATTGACATCTTTAGTGGATCCTCGTCGCCATGTTTCGGTGGCTTTTCTATGCCCACACGTGTTTTCCCTGTTAGCGCTCAGACAATGAGTTACAGAGTGTACGCATGCAGACACATAACTCCAAGCGATTAAATTGAAGAGTAACTCCAATCTTTAGCACTCATGCAAATCGAGTATTCATACAGCTAATCGGTCTAGTTCCCCGCACGCGAAAAATGGCACTTGAAGAGAATGTTGAAAGCCGATATAGTGCGCGGATAAATTTTGGGTGTATAGAGGGTGATTTTTAATTGGCGAATTCTCCACAATCTAAAAAACGAGCTCGTCAAAATGAGAAACGCAGAAGGCACAAAGCCAGTCAGCGCTCAACGGTGCGTACTTACCTAAAGAAGATTGACACTGCAATACTTACTGGGGATCACTCAGTTGCCCTAGCAGTGTTCGCGAATGCTATGCCGATTATTGATCGAATGGCGGACAAAGGTATTATACACAAAAATAAAGCCGCTAGGCATAAGAGCAGGCTCAACGCAAAAGTAAAAGCACTTGCTTAAGTTAGTGGTTCAAAGTAAAAGGTTTAGCTTAATGTAGTAAATCGCTTTGGCCACTTTAATTGGATGTTACTGCAAAAATTAATACCAACTCTCATATCAAGACAAGATTATCTCGATGAATTAATTCATCTTCACCACTAATATCAAATTTGGCCTTTACCTCGAGCGTGCTAAGTCCCATTATAATTTCAGTTTCTTTGGAACTGTAATTAATCAATCCTCTCGCCACCTCCGCACCAAACTGATCAACACAGCTTACATAATCGCCTCGTGTAAAGTCGCCATCTACACCGACTACTCCCACAGGGAGCAGACTTTTTCCCTTACACATTAATACATTCACCGCGCCAGCGTCTAATATCAATCTTCCATGCACCCTCAACTGTCCTGCTAACCACTGTTTTCGCGCGGCTAAAGGCTTTTTACTGGCAAAGAGAAGTGTTCCAACTTTATCAGCTGCCGCCACTTTACATATAATGTTATCAATATGTCCCCCGGCAATAACAGTACTGCATCCCGATTTACCAGCTTGTCGAGCCGCCTGCAGTTTCGTGATCATCCCACCGCGGCCAATCATACTTATGCTTTCTCCAACCAGTTTATCGAGATCTTCGCTATCACAGCTAGTCTCGGAAATTAGCTGTGCTGAAGCATCTTTGGCAGGATCAGCAGAATAGAGTCCCTCTCTGTCAGTTAAAATAACTAATAAATCGGCATCTATTAAGTTTGCCACCATCGCTGCAAGACGATCATTATCTCCAAATCGAATCTCTTCTGTTGATACAGTATCATTTTCGTTGGCAATTGGCACAATCTGGTGCTTTAAAAGGGTTACGAGGACACTTCGGGCATTCAAGTAACGTTGGCGATTAGCAATATCATCATGATCTAAAAGAATTTGTGCAGTATTGCGATGTAAGTTTCGAAAACTCTCCTGATATGCTTGAACTAAACCAGTTTGCCCTACGGCTGCTGAGGCCTGTAATTCAGCGATCGTTTTAGGTCTCTCCGTCCAATTAAGTCTTACCATTCCCTCAGCAATTGCGCCAGACGAAACAAGGACGACCTCTATTCCCTGATTTATTAAATAGTCTATCTGACGAACCCACGACTTAATTGCGACCCGATCCAGTCCCAGCCCATTATTTGTTAGGATAGAGCTCCCAATTTTTACCACCCAACGACGAGTTCCGCGTATGAAAATTCGACTCACAACTCAAATATACTCCCAATGGCTTCAATTAGTATCAGCTACTTCACGTATACTATTTCTGTGTTTTCATCAACATCTCCTACACTTTCTCCTTGGCGCTTTCGAAGTCTCGAATTTTCGCACTCGGCAATTCGATCTCTAGCTTCTTGCTGCACTTTTTGTCGCCAAATATCGAAACGTTTCTTAAATTCACCCGAAGTCATCTCCTGTGCTTTAAGCATTTCAAGGTGTTCTAAAATTGCACTGCAAAGCGCTTCAGTTCCCTCTGAACGTAGACTAGAGATACAAAATACTGGAGATTGCCACCGTAATTTTTTTACCAGATCGTCAATCAACTCATCTGCCTCTTCCTTCGGCATCAAATCGATCTTATTAATCACTAGCCAACGTGCTCCGCCGAACAATGTCGGACTGAATCTTTCAAGCTCTTTTTCAATAAGTAAAGCGCGATCAACAATGCTGTCACCATCCAAAGAAAATACATCGACAACATGCAACAATAGTCGAGCGCGCGTAAGGTGCTTCAAAAATCTTATCCCCAAGCCAGCTCCGGTCGAGGCGCCTTCAATAAGGCCGGGAATGTCCGCGACGACGAAACTTTTTGCCGATTTGAGTTCAACGACACCTAAAGAAGGCACCAAAGTAGTAAAGGGGTAGTCTGCAACCTTAGGGCGCGCTGCAGATATCGACCTAATAAAAGTTGATTTTCCCGCATTTGGCAAACCTACCAAAGCAACATCTGCGAGCAATTTTAACTCAAGTCTGATCGTCTTTTCTTCTCCTGCTTGTCCCAATGATATTTTACGAGGCGCACGATTTGTGCTAGATCTATATCGTCGATTGCCCAAGCCATGAAACCCACCTCGGCAAACCAATAACGATTGCCCGATTTCGGTCAAGTCCCCCAATATATCTCCATGATTATGGTCAATAATTGTGGTCCCCAGTGGGACAAAAAGAATCAAATCATCCCCTGACGCACCAGTGCAATTGCCTCCAGCTCCTTTTGATCCGCTTTTTGCAACAAAACTTCTCTGATATCTAAAATCAAGTAAGGTGGTCAACCCCTCTTTGACTCTAATCACTACATTACCGCCGTTACCTCCGTCCCCACCATCTGGGCCTCCCTTAGGAATATATTTCTCTCTGCGAAAACTCATGCACCCGTCACCGCCATTCCCTGCTTGAACTTTCACCACCGCTTCGTCAACGAATTTCATCAACCTAACAGCCCATACGCCATTACACGTCCCGTTATTTGCTACAGCTCAATCATCGTAACATTGCAAGCAAAAAAAAAAGCCCCTTCAGGAGCTCTATACACGAATTTTCAAATTTTTTAGGAGACCACTTCAACGTACTTTCTATTGAAAGTACCCCTTTGAACAAACCTAACCACCCCATCTGCCTTTGCGAATAATGTATGGTCTTTTCCAATCCCGACATTGAGTCCCGGATGAAACTTAGTTCCTCGCTGTCGAATTATAATCCCTCCAGCGCTTATCAGCTGTCCTCCATATACTTTAACGCCCAGGCGCTTGCTTTTGGAGTCTCTTCCATTTCTAGTACTACCACCTGCTTTCTTGTGCGCCACAAAGCCCTCCCCTTACCTTCAACCTGCAAAGATTTCTTTTATTTTAACCTCAGTATACCACTGCCGATGTCCCTGTTGAGTCCTAGAATGTTTACGCCGTCGAAATTTTATGACTTTCACCTTTTGGTCTCGCTTATGGCTTATCACCTCAGCTGAAACCCTACTACCCTCTACTAACGGGGTTCCAATTTGAACACTCGAACCTCCCCCTACCATCAATACTTGAGAAAAGTCGAATATAGTTCCTTCCTCAACATCAAGCTTTTCAAGCCGCAAGGTCTCTCCCTCAACAACCCGATGCTGTTTGCCCCCGCTTACAATCACCGCGTACATCAACTACTCCACTTTTATTGAACTTACAACTGCCAAGATCTCATCTTTTTCACGAAAAACATTCAAAAATCAAAGGCGTGGAGTTTAAATCAACATCACCAAAGTCGCAAGCAGAATCACTTCAATGGAATCCCCGCTTCATGCAAATTTAACGCAACCATATCATTGAAGCATTGCGTCCTGTTATTCCATCTCTTCTGTGTGAAAAAAAAGATTTTTCATCTGAAAAAGTACAGCGACCCCCACCATAAATGCTATGAACTCCCAACTGACTTAGCTGAATTTTTGCTAATTTGTACAAATCCAACATGAAACGATCTTTTTTAGGCCTAAACGCTTGTGACAAAAGATCGGCATAATTACTTTCGTCCGCAAAGTTTAAAAACGCTGTTCTTACATGTTCATCTACCTCATAGGCATCCGATCCAATTGCTGGTCCGAGGTAGACTAAAACTTGAGAAGGGTCCCCGAAAACCGATACTGCGCGCGATATAATTCCCTTAGACAACCCTTTCCAACCAGCGTGAACTGCGGCCACTTGATTACCTCTACGATTACAAAATAGGATCGGCAGACAATCAGCAGTCATCACCAAACATACACGATCTTGCTTGCGACTATAGCTCCCATCCGCCATTACGCCATCCTGACTTTGATCTGCATCAACGATCGTGGTTCCGTGAACCTGATCAAGCCAAAGGGGCGTTTTTAATCCACCAATTTGCGTTAATAAATTGCGTCGATTAGTTGCGACGGAACTCGGATCATCACCAACATGTACTGCAAAGTTGTTACTGCCAAACGATGAACCACTCACTCCTCCAAATCTGAGAGTAATAGCACTCATCACTGTATCTGGCATCGGCCACTCAGGAGTAAACAAATTTCTTTTTGAATTTCTGCTATCTGACACAAGAATATTCTAATCCACAAAGCAAAGTCTCGATATCTTCGGATAAAGGGATGTTCCAAGTCATATTTTTTTTCGTCACCGGATGCTCAATTCCGAGAGTAGTAGCGTGTAAAGCCTGACGTGGAAATGTATTCATCGCACCTGATGCAATGTGGACGCTTGGCAAATTCATGCCATATACTGGATCGCCAACAATGGGGTGCTTGATGTGGGCCATGTGAACCCTAATCTGATGAGTTCGGCCGGTTTGAAGCCGAACACGCAGAAGTGTACATTCGGTGTATCTCTTTAAGATACTAAAGTGAGTTACTGCTGGTTTCCCCCCCTGCACCACAGCCATTTTAGTTCGCGATGTAGGATGACGTCCGATTGCTTGGTCTATTTTTCCTGCGCATGCGACTAGCCCTCGAACCAAAGCCAAATACTCTCGGCACGCTGTCTTAGCCTGTAATTGCGATATCAGGTTCATGTGTGCGAAGGATGTCTTAGCCACCACCATTAGACCACTAGTATCCTTATCTAATCGATGGACGATTCCACCTCGGGGCAAATGTCTCAAATCAGGGCAATGAGCCAATAAACCGTTTAAGAGTGTTCCCCTCCAGTTACCAACCGCCGGATGTACAACAAGGTCAGACGGCTTATTGAGCACAATAATTTGGTCATCCTCATATACCACACCGAATGATATTTTTTCAGCTAACCAATAGCCCTCAGAAACCCATTCTGCATTCAAACAGAGATGTTCACTCCCGTGAACACGATAATCAGGAGATTTTTGACATCCGTCAACGGTAAGTGCTCCATTTTTTATCCAGGTTTGTAAACGCGAACGAGAAAAGTCAGTAAACAAAAGGGCGGCAACCTTATCCAGCCGCATCCCCACGTTTTCCTCATCAACCAAAGCTTGTTTTGAGATTATTTGTTCTATGAAACGTTCCCCCATAATCGTCGTTGGGTCGCTGGTGTTAAACTACAAGAACATATCGGACTTTAATGCTAAAAAATTGGGAGCCAAACAAGCATTGATTGGTTTCACAAAGTTTCCTATGATTAAATAAAACCAGAAGAGCTGTGTTAATCTCCTCAGCAGAGAATATTACATGAAAAATAAGTATTTAATATCGCTAATTTGTTGCGTCCAAATTTTTTCTGGTTGTGCATGGTTTGGGTCGGCCGAAAACGAACCTGAAGAGGGATCCGACGGTTACTCAGAAAAAGATTTTTACGACAAAATTCAAAGTGGTCTCGAGTCCGGAAATTGGTCTGTTGCTATTGCTAATCTTCAGATGTTGGAATCACAATTTCCTTTTGGAAAGTACGCGGAGCAAGGCCAGCTTGAGTTGATATATAGTCACTATAAAACCGGAGATTATGAGGCATGTGTATCCACTGCAGAGCGGTTTTTACGATTGCATCCCCAGCACCTCAATGTAGATTATGCGCTATATTTGAAAGGGCTCGCTGAGATCCAACAGACGTCAGGTTTCTTTGATAGCTTTTTGCCTACCGATAACACGCTCAGGGATATCGGAACTGCGCGAGAAGCATTTTCAACACTTCGAGACTTAATCATTCGTTTTCCCGACAGCCGCTACTCGCAAGATGCTAGAGCAAGACTAGTAAGTCTGCGAAATACCTTAGCGAGGTCAGAAATTCATGCAGCTAACTATTATTTCTCTAGAGGCGCTTATTTAGCAGCCGCAAATAGGGGTCGATATGTTATTGAGAATTTTCAACGTACTCCCTCAGTCCCCGATGGACTTGCAGTAACTGCGCAGGCTTACGAGATGCTGGGAATGTCAGAGCTTTCAGACAATGCTGTTCGCGTGCTGGTTGCTAATTTTCCTGACTACCCGCAACTTGACGCTGAGGGTAATTTTGATTTTAACGCACGCCTTTTATCACAAGCTGATAGCTTGTTAGATAAAATAACATTTGGGAGAATTTCTCGAGGTGAACCGCCTGCATTTGATACCCGTAACATTTACAAATTTAGCAAAGATATAGCGCCTCGTGGAGCACAACAGAGAGGTGAGTGTTCTGAAAACACATTCGGTGGAGAGGGCTATTTTGCAAAAGTAGAGCGCTTGGCGGACAAATTGGACAGATCTATCAAAGCTCTATTACCCCAGCGGCTTGTGGGGGAAATGGAATGCGACATTGATCAAGCAGCGGGGCAAGAAGTAGATGAAGTCAGAAATCCATAATAAGATTCTCAAAGAAATGCAAGTTCTGCCGGAGATCAATGCTCAGTATGAGATAGATAGGCGTGTGGAGTTGATCAGCAGAACCCTAAAGAATTCCGGCTCGAAATGTCTTGTTCTAGGCATTAGTGGAGGGGTTGACTCGGCTACTTGTGGTCGTCTGGCGCAACTCGCGGTAGAAAAACTTAATAGAAAAGAGGATTCTGAAAAATTCCGATTCATAGCAGTAAGGCTCCCATATGGGTCTCAGATCGACGAAAGTGACGCAAAGATTTCGTTAAATTTCATCAATCCCAGTGCATGCCTTGAAATTGATGTAAAATTAGGTGTCGATGGAATACACGGTGAGGTAGCTCGTTCACTTCAAGATGCCGGCTTTGAACGTTCAAACACCTCTGAGCTTGATTTCGCAAAGGGTAACGTCAAAGCTAGAGCGCGAATGACCGCCCAGTATGAGGTAGCGGGGATACTAGACGGTTTGGTTCTTGGGACAGATCACTCTGCTGAAAATATTACGGGATTTTATACAAAATTTGGCGACGGCGCATGCGACCTAGCGCCACTGTTTGGCCTCAGCAAGAGACAGGTAAGACAGATAGCTAAAGAGTTAGGGGCACCCGAGTCCATAATTAAGAAAACTCCTTCAGCCGATTTGGAATGTCTTAACCCGCAGAGGGGTGATGAAGTAGCATTGGGAGTCAAATATGACGTGATTGATAATTTTCTTGAAGGAAAAACAACTAGCAGTGATGAAGATAAAACTTTAATAAATATTTATAAGCGAACTCAACACAAAAGGTTACCAATCGTTACGCTCTATGACTAAACAAACAACGCGCCACTAGAAATGCTACTCAAGAAAAAAGACGTGCACACGTCTAGTACAGAAAAATCACTACCTACCAGCGATCTCTCCCGGTTCAATGGCATGCAAACGACACAATATAGTGTCGTAGCAAAGGTTCTTTCCAAGGCGTGCAGTTGCGTGATTATCGGTCTTACGCTTCATTACGAGTCTTCTTCTTAAACACTGCATATTCTTTTTCTGCGTTCAGAAATATTCGAGTGAGGACGACATGCTTTTCCAAGTCACCTAATTCGTCCCGAAGCTTCTCGCCCCGTTCGTTTGAGACAGCGGATAGGCGATCTTGCAGATGCTTGAAAATCTTGGCCTTATCATCCATCTTAATCTCCTACAATGGCAATCAATCCCCCGTCGGCTTAATTTTATTCCAAATTTTTCGGCGCTCCAGCTCGCCGGCCACAGGGTTTTCTCTGTAATTAGAAATAGTACTATACAGTCCTCCAACAGCTTTTTCTAGGTCCTCTAAGTCGACATTATCCGCATTAAAGTCGAACCACAGGTCTACAAACTTTTCTTCGATCTCATTCCGGAATTGATCGTCCATTCAAATAACTCCTCATGTAGTTATAGAGACTATTTTGGTAAGACCTGGAGCTACGAAATATAACAGCATCATCTCTCACATCTCAGCAACCCAAAAATCTTGACCCCTGTCATATTTCCAACTCTTTTTAGACCTTGGCTTTGCGACAGCAATTGCTTGCTCCCAAAAGATTTTTCCTTCTTCAGACTCTTTTACTAGGTTTAACAAAATTTTCTGAAAATTAAGAAGCGTAGTTAAAACATTGTGTTGTCTCTGAATAATCGCTCCAACTCTCACTGACTCATCAACCAAAAGTACTCTATTTTCACCTTTTCCCTCCCAGCAGAATTTTGGAATTATTCTAAACTTTGTAATTCTACCTACTGTCATCGAGCAACTAACTTCCGCTGGATATCCTTTATAAAATTGTTCTCTATTAAGGATTGTCCAATTTTTCGCTGCATAGTACTGATCAGCTCTTGCCTCTGGCTTATTTATATAACTTTCCCATTCTTTTATCGAATTATCGATTGTTTCTTGAGAAATTTTAATGTATCTATTCCATATTTTTTCAATTGGTCTAGTCTCTTTTTTTTCTCTGCCAACTGGTCTTGGAGGGATTAACCCTTTTTTCAAAAATTCAAATTTCATATTAAAATACTATAATATTCCTATTTAATTTCTAATTTATATTCTAATTAACCTGTATAATATATTATAAACAAAACATATTTCAATTTTTATTATAAATATGTAATATAAAATTCGAAAAATGAATTAATTAAAATATATAATGTATACTTTATGTATTTAAATATATTTAATTATTTGTGTAATAAATATTAATTAAAAATTAATTAATATTTTATTTTTTTCTTAATATACTTAAAAATTAATTCTAACTTTACGTATTAAACTAGTATCCTACAATCTCTCAAGTATAAATCACTAGGAATTAATGAAGAGTAAATTTAAATATGGCAGTCAGAGTAAAAATGTTAAATCGAATAACACGTAACCGGCTATGTAGCTTAGATTTACAACATTAATAGTTTTCGAAAGGCGACTTGTTCCGCTGTCGCGCAAGAAAGATCAGAACGAGTGTTTACCGAACCCTACCATCATAGCCACGTGTTGATAGATAAAAGTAGTACAGAGCCATGAATAAGAACAAAACACCCTCGTAGTTTGGCTCCATAGAGAGGATAACTAAAATGAAAATGAATACTTGTATAGCTTCAGGGCCTCAACAACCACATTAAAATTTATCAACAACAATCTGGAGTGGAAAGATCCGGTCTTGCAACACTGATTGAATTCACAAAAATTAATAACGGTAATTCGGATCATATTTAATCCTCTGACACGCCTTATGCACATCGTCGTAAGAATGAAAGGATCCAGTTTTCACAACAGTATCCTTCAGCCGCAAAGCTAACTTCCTATCATTGCTACCCAATCCACTATTTTTTTCCACACCAGTAGCAACTGCCATGGCA
>MDTB01050430.1_pt1 | contig 49623 bp, 49 predicted proteins | sample 811161 | NCBI WGS metagenome assembly MDTB01 (sample SAMN05326650, study PRJNA326480) | marine metagenome | isolation source: seawater | place: Mediterranean Sea | collected 2009
CGGTCAGACCTTCTCCATTGGTGGCAGCCCCAGTGCCTCACGGAAGTTGCGATGGAAATGATGCAGTGCCGGTTCATTCCGGCCAAACATGATTTCCTTTAACATGCCGGTCTCTGCGGCGCGTTGCTGCATCTCACCCATCGCGTAATCTTCATTCTCTACCGTGCTGGTGAATAGCTCGATTGAGGTTTCAACACCACCTATCAGACCATCGCGACCCTCATGGTCGTAGACGTCCTCAATCTCGAGACCGGCTGCCTTTTCATCCTCAGCCATCTGGAGGGCCTCGGGACTGTAGTAGAAACTGATACGGGTTACGGAACGTCCCGGGTTCGACTCATCAGGATAGATACGAATGAGCGTTGCGGTGTACGGGTCCGCGATAAACTGGATATTCGGGAACAGGTGATAGAGAACGAACGTACCCCTGCTGATGTGCCATTCTTCTTCGGGCAGGTCCCGCATCACATCAATGCCTCGATTGGCAGTCACAAACCGATGGTGGCGTCCAAACTCCTTAAGATGCAGATTGTTTCCGTAGAACAGTTCTCCCAGTGTGTCCTTATGCAGTTTGCCGAAGTGATAGGTCTCGCCAAACGTGTCGTTGGCTAACTTCCAGTTGAGGTTCTTCTCAATCGATTTCTCGCCGACGAGCGCATCACGACCGACGGCAAAGCCGCCTATTTCCGCCGCGAGTTCCGATCCAAGCAGTTCCTCGATGTCCAGCTTCCCATCAATCTTTGGATGCACCCAGAGCATGCCGTTGTATTCAACGGCAGGTAACTCCACCAGACCATGACAAGACTTGTCGACTGTACCGAAGTGATCCTCGTCTGATACCTTGATCAGGTCACCGGTATTGGCATAGGTCCAGTTGTGAAACGGGCACATAAATGCGGCTTTCTTGCCGCGTGCCTCACTGGCTACTTTTACAGATCGATGTCGGCACGCGTTCAAAAACGCGTGAAATTTACCTTCCTTGTCTCGCGTCGCGAGGATTGGAATGCCAAAGTCGTCCATGGTCAGGTAGCTCGCCGGTTCGGGAAGGTCACCTGACAACCCAATGAACTGAGGATGGTTCCTAAAAAAAGACTCACGTTCCCGGGCTGCGATATCCGGGCAAACGTAGGACGTGGTCGGCATCCTGTATTGGACACCGGCATCTATATTCTTGCCCTCGTCCAACTGTTGCATAAGTTCTTTGAGTATCTCGACCTGAACCGCGTGTTCCATAGACCTGCTCTTTACTAGTTCAACTTATTAGGCGCGATTGTACCGATATTCGACTAATGCGCCAAAGGCCTGCGCAGCGCTCACCGGGCCAGCCAGATGGGCGACGTCCATGCACGTTCCTGGATTGTCGCTGGTAGCTCCGCTCGTGGTGGCACACCGGCACGAATGGCGTCCCAGGTTGACCATCTGCACGAAGGATTTTCTAGTGCACGGACGTAATAGAGCGCGGGCTGCTGCGCATCGAATGATGGATCGCGCCACACCACCTTGAGTTCGTCGTCCCCGACGTTGGGGCTCACCGTGCAATCATTGAGATTCACCTTCGCACCATTATCCGGACATCGATGAGTCACGGGATCAACCGCGAGACCATCGGAACATGCGACGTCGAAGACTCTTTCATGGGTTGTACCATCGTCAACCCAGGCTTTGATGATCTGTACGCGTTGCAATGGCTGGGATTCTATATCCCGGAGTGCCCAGATGAAAAAGTCAGGTGACGGGTTCTCTTTGATCTCGAGTTCGCCGCCCATGGGTACACCTTTTGAATACGCCTGCGCTAACCCTGCCGGTGTTTCAAACATCGAATCATTGAATTCATACCCGGCAAAGAAACGTAATCTGATGCGAGGACCGCTTGTGGAAAAGGTTTCCTTACGCCGCATGGCATCAAAAATCTCTTCGCGGGTGTTGTCACCGGCCCATACCCCGGCGAGCCCGGACGCGCCCCAGTATTTTGACCAGTGATTTGAATACTTGGGCGAGTCGGCCGGTGAATCAGAAAGCGGGACGCTGCCACGCTGCTGTGGCTCAATATCGGAGACCCCCATCTTGCTCCAGTAGTCAGATTCATCAAACGTACCCGCTGCATTGTGGGAGTCCGAAGATCCGATGACACCAAACTGAAACGGATTTACACCCAGCGTCTGCTCAAGCAGCATGCCGTTTGCAAGCGCTTCCCTGACATAGCTACCCTCAGGATTCGAGGGTGGCTGGTCGACGAGTGTGATCCGCAGCGGCATGATCTCAAAATCGGCCCACTCGTCATTCGGCGAGAGTAGCGGATGGGTATCGGACGTACCTTTGAGCTGCGTGTTCTCGACGATGGGCTCGTTGCGTATCCGCTGCTCTGCCCACGCCACATCCGGTGCCGGACCTGCCCAGGTCCTCAGCGCGAACATCCAGCCGTCCGACCCGTTGGAATTGTGCGGGATGGCCAGGCTGTCAATGCCGCCGTCACGCAAATCATCCATCCATTTCCACAGGTCTTCTGGATTTGGCGAGTTCAGCGCACTGAATGGCGCCGGGGGAACATTCTCGGAGCGGAAGAGAACATTGCGATGCAGATTCCTGGCCTCCGGTCCGCTCGTATACTCGTAAGCGACAAAGGTGGTGAACTCGCCCGGTTGATAGTGGCGTTTGGCGGCTTCGATGGTCTCATCCCATCCGCTGCGCGCGATCGTCTCGTCATGCATCGCCATCACACGTGACGGTTCACTCAGGTACGCCATGATTGCGGCGAATGCGTTATCCACTCCCTCCGCGGTCGTGGTCCCCCGCACGGTAGCAGCCAGTTCATGATCCTGGAACTCACCGCCCTTTGCCATTGCACGCATACTACCCAGAAAATAAGCGTGATCAGTGACGGCAAGGAAATCCAGAGGTCTCGACAGCTGCATTTCCCGCCCGGAGGCATGCAGAATCATCTCGCCCCTGGCGAATCGGTAAGCATCGTCGGGTGTCCCCCGGTTGCCCATCAGGTAGGCATCCAGAGACAGGTCAGAGTGGACATGAGTATCACCAAAATAGATCTGCCGGTCCGCAGCAGGTATCGATGACGTATCTGATGATGAATCGGTCGCGTCAGGTGGAGTAATAATCTCCACAGGTGTTTCGTCGTCACAGGCGACGAGCATGATGGCCAGGATTGGCAGCAATAGAATTTTAATAGGTCGTGTCAAAGCAGGTCTCCATTAGTCCGGGCCAACAGACGAACTGTTGGCGCGGGACGGAGGATACAACAAAACTACTTAATGCGGGATTTTGACTCGTTGGCCGCTGATCCAAATATGCCCTTCGCCATCAGCGACGTTTCATGATCGCGGCGGTACTGGTATACCCCGGCGCGAATGGCGTGCACCGACGGATTGTCGGGCTCTGCCTGCGCTGCCAGTTCAACCAGGTGACAGGCTAGCCTTGGGTCCGTTTCGCGAAGGGTCTCACCGCGTTCCGCCAGCTTCAGTGCACCCCCTGCCAGCGCTGCAAGTTCGCTCGCGAGGGCTTGATCCGGAGCGGGTTTGAGTCGGGCTGGATTGCCGTCATACCAGCCACCGTACATGCGCCATATGTTGCGAACGACGAATTCAGGTTCATCGTACAACGGTCTAAGGTAGGGCTTCTCCAGGGTTGCCGGGTCAACCTTCACTTCGTGGATAATCTCATCGAGCGGCCTGCCCTCGTTCATGCGTGCAATCGTTTCTGTCACCAGAAACTCCAGGGATTCGGCCACATCAATTAGCACCCGTTGGATACGTTCCCTGCCTTCGATCGGCAGTCCATGCGCAGGCAGAAAGAGTTCCGCCCCTTGTGCCGCCATATCCCGCATAGCGGCCGCCCATTCAGCAGGATAGCGTTGTACCTTCTGCGGGTTGCCTGCATTGGGGTAGCACCAGATAAAAAAGTCTCCGGCACAGATTGCCTTATGCTGGTCAATCCACGCCCACGTGTGGTCGTCAGTTTCTCCCTTTGCGTGATTCAGCTGAACCTCCAGTCCAGCGATATTCAGCGCCAACTGACTGCTGTAGGTAACATCCGGTCGCGCAGCGCCCGGGGGTAGAAACGTATCACCCTCGTTAATGCCATAACCGCGCCGAGAAAACTGACCGAACTGACGTTCATTAGTCGTCGCGTTATATCCCTCAGTCAGTTGGTAGCGATCAAACCGTCGCGGTACATTCTCGTGACCAATCACCTGGGGCGCCGCATGACCCGACGACTCGGCGTCCGTCATGAAAGCGCCGCAGCCGCCCACATGATCCAGATGGCCGTGGGTGTAGACCAGACTGTTAAAGCGCGATTTACGCCAGCCTCGAATTGCTTCCACAACGCGCTGCCCGCCCTGCACGCCACTCGTGTCGAATGCGACCAAACCATCGTCCGTTTCGAACAGTACGCAGTGGGAGAAAGCTTCGACCATTGCAATGCCATCGGCAATTTCAGATAGCTGGAAGTTGATTCGATTAACGGGTCCAACGTCGTCAAGTGACGCCGAACCATCGATGATGCTGGTAGAGAGATCCAGTAGATCGCTCATATTGTTCTTCTCCGTGTGAATTCGTTACCGGGTTTCAGCGAGTAAACCCATTGAGATGATTCCAATACTCGATAGTGGACTCACCCTTATCGAGCTTTTTTCGGAGTGCATCCGAGATATTGCCACAGACTTCCAGTGGCGTCCGTTGACCATCGATAACGGTGCCGCCTTTAAGAAGAAGATCGTATCGGGCCATAAGCGCCTCTCAAGAGATTCGTGCGAAACGGTACCACTTAACAAAAGCAAAGTACGCGCAGTTCGATGCTGCGTCGCGGCTCACCTAAAGGATTCGGATGCGCAAACGAGGCATGTGGGCACGTCCTGCCGATTACGCCGTCTGAATCATAGGATTTGAAGACCAGCACATCGTCTGGTGTCATGCCTGGATAGTAATACCACTGCTGGTGCTCCGACGCGCTAACGCTAAAGGTATCAATACCAATGTCATACCAGCTGTAGTTCTCTGCGCCATAGCCATAGACAATCACCTCCTGTAGATCCTCAATGCTTACCGTGCGCGCATCACACACCGCGAGCGGGTTATCGTCGGCAGAAGCGCTGAGAGGTCGCCAGAAATTGAGCGCGTAGACATGAGCAAATTGATCTGGAACCCGTTCACCGTGAATCTCCAGATACTTATCCCAGGTCGAGTTGTCGGTGTAGTCCATATGTACACTGCTGATATAACCGCCGCCTTTTGCGGTACCGGTCTTGACCTGGGTGCGGGTCTTACCGCCACCCGTATACTGGGAACCTGCTTCACGAATGATGTGGTCATAGGTAAACGTGGTATGGGCACCCGTCAGTTTTCGTGCGGTTGCTTTACATTCTTCGTAGTAGGTTTCCATCACCTGATCGCAATCATAGAAGTCGGTTACGGCACTTGGGCTGTGTACCAGCTTAAATCCACTTTGGTGTAATCCGGGTTGAGGATGCTCACGGGCATCCATCACCTGCACCTCAGTCATATCTCTGCCGTCAGGTTCGTAATCAAGCGTGCGCAGATCCAGATCGGCCACCGGGCCGCGGGTGTGGGCCGGGTCGAGGAAGTGCATCCCTGCGGTAACTGTCATGGCTGTTCCAACAAATGCGGGATGTCCGCCCAGCCGTCTTTGTGGGTGGTGTAGAAACGACTCCGGAGGGTAACCTTGCGGAACTTCCACTTGTCGCCCTCTAACACCAGGTCGTCTTCATATCGGGCCGCCAGCCAGACCGCCTGATTGGTTTCCGTCAATGTGGCCGTCTGTATCAGGTACCAGCGTCCGCGCGCAGCGGTGGCATCTTCATTGACCTCCACAGCGGAATTAGTGACGTGATGAATGGCGAACGACATGATCTTGGGCATATTGGTGAAGAATCGATGTACCTTATCGCGGCCTTCGAACACACCCATCTCGCCACCGTCCCATACTCCGTCCTCGGTAAACAATTCACACAGCGCATCGGCAGAATAGCCCGCGTCGCACAGGTCACAGTAGTCAGCTTTCAATATCCTGATTTGCTCTGCTGCTTCCAGACGCAGAACCCGGGTATCAATACTCATAGTCAGTTGATCCTTATGCCGTCTGAACCGCCAGGATATTATGTAACTCGGACAGGTATGTCGGCAGGGTTTTGACGTCCCCCTCAACCTTCATATTGGGATCGTCCGGCCGCTTGGGAGGATTCTTTTCCCATTCCGCCAGGAGCTCTGGCGTATAGACCACTCGCGCGCCTGACAGGGCAAGTTCATAGGTCCCCTGAAGCCAGATGTCCACGTTAGACTCTCTGCCGGTAGATACGCGGACGTTTTTACCGTCAACATAGAAGTGCCATGCAGCGAATCCATCCTCATCCGCCAATTCCGCAGGCCCATCCACGAATGCCTCACAGACACTGTAGGCAGTTCCTTCCTCTCCGTGTTCGGCAACCAATTTTTCCAATGCTTCTGTCGCAATCTCAACCCATTCAGGACTGGCGAATGCGACCTTCCCTTCACTATCTGACATGTGGATTCCTCTCAAGGTTCTAGTGTAGTTTACTATATTAAATTATTGGTCGAGAAAGGAGAGCACCAGCATGACCATCGAAGTCGTCAATACACCCCTGTTTCAACCCCATGTGGATCGAATGCATTTCTCTCAGGCAGTAAAAGCAGGTGGCCTTCTGTTCTGCTCTGGGATGGTCGGTATCGGTGCTGATGGGAAAGTCCCTGATGACCTGGCGACCGAATTTCACACTGCCTTTAAGGGCATCAGAGCAGTATTAAAAGAAGCCGGACTAACGATGGCAGATATCGTCGAGATGACTACCTATCATGTGGACATGCAGGAAACTATCGCGACCTTTGCTGCCGTCCGTGATGAGTATCTTTCAGCCCCCTGGGGCGCCTGGTCCGCCATTGGCACCACCGGACTCTTTATGAAGGATGCCCATGTTGAAATAAAGGTAGTTGCGCAAGCAGAGTAACCAGGATCACCTATCGCAATCATCCAACAAGATTATTGGCCCACTCCGGTCTATAAAGATCACCATCGGTGAGGAAGCCGCCCTCCGCAGTGGGAATGGGCTTGTGGTTATAGAGCCCCTTACCATCTTTGGGCAAATGATCACTGAAGTAAGACTTATCACCAAAGAAACGTAACACCAGGTTACGTCGTTCCGGCAATGTCTCATCAGTTTCACCTCCGTTATGCAAACAATGAGGATGCAACACAACGATATCTCCCGGTTCTACATCAAAACCGACGATGTCCCAGGAGTCAGGATCAGCAGCAGCCTCAGCAGAAATGTTAGGTAAACGCGGAAAGTTACCTTTATCGCCCCAAAGTGGTTCCGTTGGGTCTTTGGGGTTAAACTTGGTCCCATCGTACTGAATACCCTTGTGGGATCCTCGAACCACTCGAATACCCTGCTCTGCAGTCATTTTTACCAGTGGAAACCAGAAGTTACACCAGTGTTCGCCGCCCCAGGGAGAGTAAACAGTGTCCTGATGCCAGAAAGTTTGCATCGTCTTACCCTTCTTCCAGAATATTTCCTCAGCGAGAAAGCCTACAAATTCAGACCCCCACAATTCCGCGGCGATCTTCGGGAACGGCGAGCGGTCGACCAGATCCTGATACAGGGGTCGTGCCTCAGGGTTGGCATTCTCTACGAAAAAAATATTTGGACCGATCGTGTTACCCACAGCGATCGGACCCGGGTGAGCAACCGTCCATTCAAAGGAGGCATTCAGCTCTTCGAGCATGGCCGGATCAACAACACCGGGTAACTTGACGATGCCGTCCTCTCTGAGGGCACGCTTTTGATCATCAGACACGCTGTAGGACATTGCTACTCTCCTCGGTCAGGCTTCCTGTCGCCATTATTGACAACATAGTAGGGGGGGCAATTTAATGTAGCATACTACATCCAGGTTCCGGAGCTATTGAAATGACTGAGCAACCACAGGAACAATTACCTGAAGGCCAGGCCGCCGCCTATGCAGCGATGGTAGAGCAGTCCAGGAACACCGCTACCGTTGCACCCTACGCCATCTCAGACGACCTTCGGCCCACGATAGATGAACTGGACCTATGGGAAAACGTTGCGGAACTCCGCGACCAGGGTTACACGGTAATTAAAGATGTCGCACCACCTGAATTGTTCGATCAGTTGCGCGAGGTGATTCACACTCTCGCCGAGGAAAGTGCAATGAAGGGCAAGGGTGCCAGCATGTTATTAGGCAGAGATCCTGTGGTAGATCAAGTCGCCACGTTACCCAAGGTGTTAGCGATCGCTGAAGCGAGCATTGGCCAGGGTATGCGTGCCAGTCAGTTTGTCGGCAGCATACTGCACAAGGGCGATGGACATCTCAACCTGCATGCTGATGCGAACTGGTTACCAGCACCCTTCCCTGAACACAACTGCGTACTTACTTTCTGTATGCCGTGCGAAGGAATGACTGACGAAGGAGGTACCACAAGAGTCGTACCCGGTTCAAACTCTCTTCGCCGACATATCACCCAGGAAGAGATGGAAAACTCTGAACATGTTCCCATCGAAGTAGAAAAGGGTTCTGTGGCCGTATGGGACGGAGCAGTCTGGCACTCGGGTGGCATTAGAACCATTCCGGGAACGCGCACCGTTTTACACGCAACCTACCAACGGATGTATGTTCAACCCATCGATGACTACACCTATCTTCTTGAAGACGAAGAGTACGTGAAGAACGCATCGGAGGAATTGCTGGGATTGATTGGAGCTGACCTGTTCTATGGCACAGCGACCCTCGACCATGGCGTTGACTTGCAAAAGTTTTTTAGCAGTACCATCAAGGCCAAAAAGTAGCCACATCCAATAACCAGGAAACGTAACGCCGGTTAGACCATCAATGGCCCACGCAGCACTATCATCTAGAGACGTCTAGCCAAAGCTTCCTGCGTATGTCATCAGTTCATCGCTGCACAGGATGCGTCACTGTAGTATTGCGAGCCCGCTTGAACATGACGCCGCAACAGGTTTATCCTCTCTCCTTTTGCGGAGACCAACATGTCCGAACAATCAGCTCCCCTGCCAGTTGTGCCCCATTTAAAAGGCGCTGGCACCGATGATCCTTATTTGGAGGGTCACAAGTGTTCCGACTGCGGCTCAATCTTTCTCGGAGTCCGGGAAAACTGCTCAAACTGTGGCGCTCGCGGCAAAATGGAAGCGATACGTCTAAGCAATAAAGGTAAACTCTACTCATATTCCATCGTGCATCGCAGCTTCCCCGGCATCGAAGTGCCGTATGTGTCTGCAATCGTCGACCTGGATGGTGGTGGTACTGTTAAAGGCAATCTGATCAACGTTGAACCCAAACCAGAAAGCATCCCGTTCGATATGCCAGTTGACGTCGTTTTCGATGACGCACTGGGTCGTAAAGACGGCGATGGTAATAGTTATATAAGCTACTTTTTTCAACCTGCAGCATAGTGTCTCAATTCATACCAATAGGAGATAGTGATGAGTGACGTATACATAATGGGGGTCGACATGATTAAGTTCGGTCGTTTCCCGGAGAAAACGGTACCCCAGCTAGGAGCGCAAGCTGCACTGATGGCCCTGGATGATGCAGGCCTGAAGATTCAGGATATGGAAGCCCTTTATTGCGGCAACCTCGGCCAGGCAAGCGGCATGGTAGGCCAGCGGGTCCTGCAGGAGATTGGCCAGACAGGTATTGCGGTAGTAAACGTCGCTAATGCCTGTGCAACAGGCGCAACAGCATTTCGTGAAGCCTGGATGTCGGTGAAAGCGGGCGTCTATGATGTCGTGCTCGCTGTTGGCGTCGAACAAATGGGCAAGGGTCTGCTGGGTGGCGCCGGTGGTAAAACCGGCATACCCAAAGAAGGTTTGTTGGGTTCAGGGACCATGCCCTCAGTATTTGCTGAAGCTGGAATGGAACACACCCGTAATCACGGAACGACGTTCGAGCAATTTGCCAAGGTGTCTGTGAAGAACCACCATCACTCCACCCTGAATCCTAAAGCAATGTATCAGATCGAAACGCCGTTAGAGACGGTAATGAATGCGGAGATGATTTCCTACCCGAATACCAAGCTGATGTGCTCGGTCAATGTCGACGGATCTGCTGCTGCCGTACTGGTCAGCGAGAAGAAAGCGAAAGAGTTGGGTATGAGCCGTGCGGTTAAGGTCCGTGCATCAGTACTGACCAGCGATCCTTATACAGACCGCGACCTGGTAATGCCGGACGTCAACGCCGTAACGCGCAAAGCGGCTGCGCAGGCATACGAAATGGCGGGTGTTGGACCGGAAGACGTTAACCTGGTGGAGTTACATGACTGCTTTGCCACTGCGGAGATTCTGCACTACGAGAATCTGGGACTCTGCGCTGACGGTGAAGCCGGAAGAATGATCGACGAGGACGAGGTCGCTCTGGGGGGTCGAGTACCTGTTAATGTTTCAGGCGGACTGCTATCCAAAGGACATCCACTCGGTGCGACCGGTATCGCCAATATCTACGAGGTCAGTACGCACCTGCGTGGGGAAGCGGACAAGCGCCAGGTTGAAGGGGCGCGAATCGGTCTAACCCATGTGATTGGTCTTGGTAGCGCTTGCGGTATCCATATTCTGGAAAAAGTGGCATAGACCTCCGAGATCAGTCTCACGAGGTACCCATCATGCGAATGTTAGCGAAAGCTATCCTTTTGCTTGCGTGCGCCGCGCACGCATACGGCACTGAAACAACCCGACCTAATGTCATTCTCATTTTCGTTGACGATCTTGGCTATTGCGATACTGAGCTTTATGGATGTGACGTCCCGACGCCAAACATCAAACAGCTCGCCGAGGGGGGCGCCCTGTTCACGGCAGGTTACGTTACTAGCCCCGTATGCTCTGCTTCCAGGGCCGGTCTCTTAACTGGACGTAGCCAGCAGCGCTTTGGGCATGAGTTCCTTCCTGAAGGTGCACCAAACAAAGACGGTGGTCTTCCGGTCGATGAACCCACGCTGGCAGATGCCATGAAGCAGGCCGGTTATGTCACCGGCATGGTGGGCAAGTGGCACCTTGGTGAAATGGCTCAGTTCCATCCAGTCAAACGAGGATTCGACGAATTCTTTGGCATCATTACCGGGTTTACTGACTATATCGATCCTTCCCGGGCCGATGTGATTGCCATGGGTCGAGCGCCGAAAAAAATATCGCGAACCGCCAGGGACGCGCCGGATTCACAGGATAATACCTGGCCGGGGCGCGGCCTCAATACAGTGATGCGGGGTACTACACCAATTGAAGAAGATGAATACCTTACTGATGCTTTTACCAGGGAATCGGTAGCGTTTATCCACAAACACAAGGATCGACCCTTTTTTCTTTACCTCCCCTATACCGTCCCGCACACGCCTATGCAGGTGACCCGCAAATACTATGATCGCTATGCGCATATCAAAGACGAAGACACCCGCGTCAAAAGAGCCATGGTGTCCGCTTTGGACGATGGTATCGGCACTATTCTTGGTACATTGGAGAAAAATAGTCTGGCAGAAAACACGCTGATCGTTTTTCTTAGCGACAATGGCGCTGGCGCCGGCGGTACGGATAACAATCCACTCAGGTTGGGTAAACATACGCTGTTTGAAGGTGGCATCAGGGTACCGTTCAGTATGAAATGGCCAGCAAAGATTCCGGCAGGTTTGACTTACGAGCAACCAGTCAGCGCATTGGATATATTCCCAACTGCCATCGTCGCAGCTGGTGGCAGACCGAATACCAAAGCGGAGGGTGTGGACCTCGTACCTTATCTCAGCGGGTCAAAAAGTAACCCACCTCATGGACAGTTGTTCTGGCGACAGGGTCCCAACTGGGCGATTCGGGACGGGCACTGGAAACTCACCTACGCAGCAAAGCGATACTGGCTATATGATCTTGCCGAAGATATCGGTGAGATTACGAACCTTGCGAAAAAGCATCCCGAGGTTGTCCAGCGTCTTACGGCGATATATGAGCAGTGGAACACCAGCAACATCGAACCAGCCTGGCCGGCGTTAGGGGCAAAGACTATGCCGTATGTGTCAGTTGATGGTGTGCCGATTCACTGGGTTTTCTAGCCCGTCGCTCGATACTTTATTTCGAAAACCGTTTCATGAAATCCCAGGCCATGGCAGGGGTATCGATTCGACTGCCCATACTTGGATAAATGACGTGACCGCCTTCATGAATGGTCACCAGGGTAACTTCAGCACCTTGCTGACAGTTCTCGTATGTCAGTGCGTGGTGCGGACCCTCTCGCCAGGATTCAACCGGCTCGCCACTGCACTGATTCATTTCTGCCCAGGTCTCCAGGTTTTTCATCGCACCAGGGAAAGCGCCCGCTCCCTCAAAGTTCACTACTGAATCTTTTGTGCCATGAATTTCGAGCATTGGTACCGGGGAGTAGGTGTCACTTTTCGGGACCAACAAATAAAGCGCCAAACTTGTCGTGGCGGCAACCAGATCACTCGCCTCATTAGCGAAACGCTGCGACATTCCTGCCCCGTTAGACAAACCGGTCACATAGATACGACCCTGATCAATATTCTGCTCGCCGCTAACCCGAGCAATCATTTTTCGCAGAAACCCAACATCATCCACATTGTCTTTCACTGAATGACCGCAACATAGCGGCCCAGCATTCCAGGAGGAATTCATGCCCAGCGGCCAGACAACGATAAATTTTTCTTCGTCCGCTAGTCGATCAAATCCCGTGAGCATTCTTTGCCGATCCGGGTTACCGCCAAAACCATGCATATCCACCAGCAGGGGCGCGGCACCATCCAGATTATCCGGAACATGAATGTTCCAGCATCGGTAATAGCCATCATGCTGAACGCAATCGTCTGCATAGGGTTTCTGATACTGCGTGTAATCCGCCGCTGGGCGTTTCTTCTCAGCAAATGTAATCTTGTTACCGTCATAGACTGCCGCGCTTTTTTTGCCAGTAAAATTGAAATAGAGATTCTTGCCTCGCTGCTCATAGTCGCCGTGCAACGTTCTTTCTCCACCGATCATCGTGACCTTGTCGTCAGTAAACTGCCATTTCACGGTCTGGCCGTTGGTCGTGCTGGGAATAGTCTTACCTGCAACCGACAGACCATCTCCTACCCCTTCACGCTGTGCCTTCTTGGACGCCGATTGCGCTGGCTTTTTCTTCTGGTCAGAAGGACGGTTGAATCGTTCCTGATACTGCACCATTTCTGACCCGGGAATTGTATAGACCCTTCCGGTAGCCCAACCTGACGGCTGCTGAACAGCACAGGATGACAGCAGCAAGACACAAACCAGTAGGGGTACTTTCTTCATGACGCAAATTCCTTTTTCTAAATAGACAGTTCTAAATAAGTAGTTCTAAATGAGTGGCTTCAAATCAGCAGTTCTAAATTAGTTCGGCCAGGTTCTCTGGCAGTTCCGCCAGTTGCTCATCGGAAAACGCTGCATTGTAATCATTGAACGGCTGCAACCAACCGCAGACATAAAGCATGGCCAGGCATCTTTGGCGACCATTTGTTTTGTTCTGTCCATGGCCATGCCATACCTCCCCGCCGAACAGCGCCAGATCACCGGGATCCATTTCAATGGCCACCGTTTCATGGTCCGGATCTACCGGCTTATCCCATAGGTGACTGCCCGGCACAAACGTCGTTGAACCACTCTCGGGGGTAAACTCATCGATGGCAAGCAAGGTATTCAGCACCAGCGGCTTGCCGGGAATCCGCACCGGGTAAATCGCGTCATCGCGGTGTAGTGATCGAACATCCCGCTCTCGCGTATACGCATCCTTAAAACCGGTTCCGGCCGTTCTGACCCGACGATAATAAGGTGGGCCCTCCAGCAACACCGCCTCGGCGATAGACAGTACCCGTTGATCAGTGACCAGATAATCCACTTCCCTGGTCTGGACCAGAAGTGACTTGCGCGCAGCCTCCTTACTATCGAACTCACTATAGGAATAGTCCCGCGCGGCGGCAGCCCGGCGGGCTTCCATACCGAGGGGCTTGAAATATTTGTCGGCTAACCGCTTCAAGTCCTCCACACCTTGCTGATCCACAAAGCCACGCAGGATGGTATATCCATTTTTATTTATCTCTGTAATCGCCTGGTCTACGCACAGGTTCTCATCAGTACTCATGCCGACTTCTTCGCCTTCGTGCCGTAGTTCGACCCACCTGGCATGTTTGAGCGATCTTTAGGGCGGTATATCTTTAATCCTTCGGGTGGCATCGAATCGATCGCGGCCTGCAGTTTCCTCCGGGCCTGATCTTGGCCTTCTAGAATTGGATACTGCTCCAGCACATCGTTACTGATATCGAACAACCGACCATCGCTATAGAGCTTCCACCGTTGATCGCGAGCGAATATCGTAGGATCCGGCTCCGGTCCCGGTATTGCTTCCAAATAGGAATAGATCCACTCCCGGGGTGATCCTTTCTTACCACGCAGTTGCGGCGCAAAGCTGACGCCGTCGAGCACATCACCCTTAGGTAACGCCGCGCCCGTCATCGCCGCCATGGTCGGCATCATATCGCTAAAATCGACCAGGTCATCCGTCACCTTGCCCTCTGGTACCGTACCCGGTATATTCGCAACCAGCGCGACGCGCGCTCCCCCATCTGTGTTCTTACCTTTGCCTCCCTCGATCATCACACCGTTCAGTTCCGAAAAAATTCCTCCTTTGGGAGAGCCGTTGTCGCCTGTGAATAGTATAAGCGTGTCCTCCCGCACACCTGCCTCATCAAGCTTGTCAACAATACGGCCAACCAACGTATCCATGTAGGCCACCATATCTTCAAAGTTCTTTTGTTTTCCCGTCGCCGACCGGTCAGCACTGTGTGGCGTCGTCGTGAATGGGGAGTGGGTCAGCATCATTGGGTAGTAGGCGAAAAAAGGCTTTTCCTTGTTTCTCTCAATGAAGTCGCAGATGAAGTCCGTACAGATGTCCGGCCCAAACGCATCTTCATCGGGAAAGGCAGTATCTTTTCCGTTGACCCTGAGTTCCGGTTGCCAATATCGGGCGGGTCTGGAATCCACCTGCCAGCAACAGTGCTCATCAAATCCTGCATTCTCTGGCAGTACGCCTTTTCCCGCTAACTCTGGCGCAAAAGTGCCGCTACCATATAGCTGCCACTTGCCAGACACGCAGGTCGCATAACCAGCATCCTGCATCATGTGACCGATTGTTTTCTCGTTAGGATCAAGAATATCCCAGTACACATAGTTTCGGACATTTGATTTCCCAGTCATGATTTTGACACGACTCGGACAACAGATCGGCTGCGAATAACAATGATTGAAACGCATCCCCGTCTCAGCCAGCTCATCGATTCGAGGCGTCTTGTACTGTTTCGAGCCGTAGCAGCCGAATACCTCGTAACCCGTGTCATCCGACATGATCAGGATGACATTAGTTTTTTTACCATCTGCTGCATGACTTAGCATCGCGGGTAATAACGCGGTTGCGCTAACCCCTTTTAAAAATTCACGTCTCTTCATTGCACCTACCAATCTGCACAAACATCCGCCAGCGTATCGACGCCAGTCGGTTTTGTCTACGTTTTGGATTGAGCAATTCTTTACATGCTAAGATTCGCGCCTTCGACCCCAAAATGAGTTAGCACGTTGAAAAATATAGGATTGTGCATCTACCTGGCACTTTACGTAGGAATCGCTGGTTGTAGCTCGCAGCACAGCACCCATAGCGTTTCCTCCAAAACCAACAAAGACAAAATGTCCATGACAAAAAGCGATAATCAATTAGAAAAAGAGAAGTTCATGAAGGAAATGCCATCTCGGGTAGAGCCCCCTCCCATAGATGGCACTCTTGTCCACCATAAAGATTTTCCGTCCGAACTTATACGACCTCGCCCGGTGGATGTATGGTTGCCGGAAGGCTACGACGCTGCATCCAGCGAACGCTATCCGGTGATCTATATGCACGACGGCCAAATGATGTTCGACGTGAACACCTCACCACTGTCCGGCATAGGCGCGAGTTGGGATCTCGACAAGGCAATTACGCGCCTCACCCGCAATGATGAAATCAAGCCAGCCATTGTCGTGTCAGTGTGGATGTCCATGTGGGCCAAAGGTGCACGAGGGGCAGAATACATGCCGCAGAAACCAGTAACCGATGATGTCTGGAAGATCTTGAGGGAGCAGGGAAACAACTTTAGTGTAGAAGACGGCGGTGAGGTCATGTCTTCAGACAAGTACCTCGCGTTCCTTGTCGATGAACTCAAACCATTTGTTGACGAGAACTACCGCACGCTAACAGATCGGGACAATACCTTTGTAATTGGCTCCAGTATGGGCGGCCTCATCTCCGCTTACGCCATCGCAGAATATCCCGATGTGTTCGGCGGCGCCGCCTGCATGTCGTCACACTGGCCCGTCGGTTACGGTGTAATCATTGACTGGTTGAACGATCACTGGCCCACCGCCGGCGACCATCGTATTTACTTCGACCATGGGACCGAAGATTTCGATGCTACCTATGAACCGTATCAAAAGCAGATGGACGAGGTTATGCGTAAGTATGGTTACACCGAAGGTGAGGACTGGATCACGCGGCGCTTTGACGGCGCCGGCCACTCGGCGGAGGCCTGGCGTGAGCGACTACATATTCCCTTGAAGTTTCTGTTAGGGAAGCCTACTGGGATGTGATGCGAGCCGCTTTGGCCTCGTCATACCACCAGCCATCGGGAAAGGGCGCCATTAGCATTTCGTCAGGTAACTCAGGCCGTCCGAACTTATTCCAATAGACAATACGGGTATTGCCTCGGGCGTTCAGAGGGAACTGATAGAAATTCCACAACAGAACTCGGTCGAGCGCCCGAACACTGGCCACATACTGATCCAGATCGGTAGCATTGAGCGCTAAATCAACCATTGCATCGACGGCCGGGTTGTCGATACGGGAAGGATTAAAACGATCTCCCGTCCCCGAATGAAAATTGGGTCGCAGCTGCCAGGACGGAGGTATCTCGACCCAGCCGTCCACAAGGATTGCGTCGAATTCACCTTCTCTTACAAGGTAGCCATATCCGGTGCTATCTATCATGCGAATGCTCGCCTGGGCGCCGAGAACGGACAGTGATCGCACATACGGCAACAGGATGCGGTTATGCGCTTCCTGGTAGATTAGAAATTGGATGATCAGGGGTTCACCCAGCTCATTAACCAGCACACCATCTTTAATGCGATAGCCCGCTTTCGTTAGCACTCGCTGCGCTATCGACAACCCTTCACGATCGACACCGGTGCCACTAGAGCGACGGAAGGAAAAAACGCTGTCGAATACACGGTCAGGCACATGCGCCCGATAGGGCTCTAGAAGCGCGACCTCTGCTTCGTCCGGCAAACCTGTAGCGGCAAATATTGAGTCAGCAAAATAGCTGTTGGCCCGCTGTTGTTCTCCACTATGAAGTGCCCGATTTTGCCACTCAAAATCGAATGCATAAGACAGGGCCTCGCGTACCAGCGGGTCATCAAATGGGGCTCGCTTTGTGTTGAGCGCCAGTCGAAGTCTCGGACCCCCCAGCACACCCGCAACAAGCCTGCCCTTGATCAGTAAACCCTGCTCAAGCACCGGAACATCATAGGAAGATACCCAATGCCGCAGGTCATTTTCAGTCCATACATCAAATTCGCCCGCTCGTATCGCCTCGCGGGCGACGGTAGCGTCGAGATAATAGTCGTAACGAATCGTATCGAAGTTAAACCTGCCTCGATTGACCGGTAGGTCTCGACCCCAGTACTCAGGAACCCTGGTGTAAGTAAAGTACCGTCCCGGGGCTGCGTCGCTCATTCGGTATGGTCCGCTTTGTACGCCCGGGTCCAACGTCGGTACAGTGAGATCGCGGTCGCGCCAGTAGTGTGCCGGGATCATGGGGACACCAGACAGGATTGGAACCTGCTTGGCCGCGTCGGTTTCCGTGTAGATAACAACGGTGAGGGGGTCAGGTGCCTCAACGTTGGATATCCATCCGAGCATGGTACTCCATCCCCCGCCCATGATGTCTTCACGAAATGTTTCGAGTGAAAACTTAATATCCTCTGACGTGATAGGTTTCCCATCATGCCACCGGGCCTCGGGCCGCAGCCGGAAAACTATCTTGCGTCCATCAGTACTGACGGCCACCGACTCTGCAAGGCTGCAATAGTGACCGGATACTTCGTCCCCTGCGCGTACGATTAGCTTGTCATAGGACATGTCATATCCCATGGGTTTGTACATGGGCGATACGGTTGAAAAGCGCCAGGTATAAGGCAGCACCAGCGTACCGCCTTTCGGGGCATCCGGATTGACGTAATCGAAATGCTTGAAATCAGGAGCGTACTTCAAGTCGTAGTTGGGTATCTGTGAAACACCGTGGTGAAACTCAAGTGATTCCGCACGCATGGCTACTGCGTGTACAACACAGGAGACAAACAACAAACTCGCGATCAATACTTCTTTCATTCGTGCATTAATGTGCACGGTCTGGCCAATTCTCATACAACCGCTTCTTAGTGAACCTCAGTGTCTGCTCTGCGCTGCAGATCATACGCACTTCCTGACATCTATTCATCACCTCCGCGTTAGCGACTTGAAAATGTTGCAGAGACGCAAATGCAATACTTTTTTATCCATGCAAAACTGCTTCTTGCTTAGCTTGGTAGCAAAAGGAACGCGTAATGGCATCCGATGGAGAAACGCTTAAAGCCAACGGCATTGAGCTGCCAGCAGAATGGCCACCCATCTATATTGAATTAACCCGTGATCTAAGGCCGGTTCCCTACCTGGAGAATCCCCCCGCTGTCATTCCTATCAACATTGGTCGTCAGCTTTTTGTAGATGATTTTCTAATCGAGCAAACATCGTTACAGTGCAGATTTTATACACAGGAATACGTTGAGGAACCGGTCATACGCCCGGAGAAGCCCTGGGAGAATCAGAGACGGGGCTCATGGTATGACCCGGCGGATGAGTTATTCAAGATGTGGTACACCGCTGGCTGGCATCGATGTGTTACGCCACAAGCAAGGATGGTATCCATTGGGAGAAGCCGGACCTTGATGTTCGGGAAGGTACTAACGTGGTGCTGCACCCAGTGCACGGAGATCATCAATATTTCGATACCAATACGGTTTGGCTCGATCACGATGCGGAAGACCCTAACGAGCGCTTCAAATACTTTGCGACTGAAATGATGGGAGAGTTCGCGGAATACAAGGGGAAAATAGACTGGAGCCTGGTATATCGCACCAGCCCTGATGGTATTCACTGGTCCGACCCAATTGCCGAACAGGAAATCGGTGGTGATTGCACTACAGCGTTTTACAATCCGTTTCGAAAGATGTGGGTGCTGAGCCAGCGGATCGGTGGTCACCCAGTGGGCAGGAGCCGAGCGTACCTCGAAGCATCAACACCGGAAGCTTTGATGGAAGCGACAAGACCCGATTTCGCACGACAGATAGATGGCGTGTGGAAACCCGTGACAGATGGCGAGTCAGTCTTGTGGACGAACGCGGACGATCTTTACCCTCACCATACCGAAGCCAAATACGCGGATGTCCACCACAGTTGTACACCGTAGATGCCGCTCCTTATGAGAATCTCATGATCGGGTACTTCTCGGTCTGGCAGGGACCTGAGAACAATGTACCCGGCGTACTGCAGAAACGAAATGACATCCTGCTGGGATTCAGTCGTGATGGGTTCCACTGGGATAGAACATTTCGCGGCCGATTCATTTCAAGCACACGGGATACAGAAAGTTGGCGTTACGGCAACGTACAGTCTGTCACAGGTGGGCCGCTGGTCGTTGGCGACAAGCTGTATTTTTATTTTAGTGGACGTTCCGTCCCGCAAGGCGCTGCCTGGGATGCGGATGCGGCAACCGGATTGGCTATTCTACGGCGTGACGGGTTCGCCTCCATGGACGCGGGCAGCAATACTGAAACGCTCACCACCAAACCCGTGACCTTTACCGGCAAGTATCTATTCATCAACGTGAATTGTCCGGGCGGCGAGCTCAAGGCAGAGATCCTGGACGAAAGCGGTGAACCAACAGAACCCTATACGCTTGAGAATTATAGTGCGATATCTAACGATAAAACACTGGTGCAAGTGGACTGAGGTAAAGAAGACCTGGCGAAGATTGCGGGAACCCCCGTCAGGTTTCGGTTTCAACTCCGCAACGGCTCGCTTTTCGCTTTCTGGGTTAGTCCTGATGAGTCTGGCGCTAGCCATGGGTTCATAGGCGCCGGCGGTCCCGGTTTTACCGGACCGACTGATACAGTAGGGAATGCGGTATAGTTTATGCCGCCAGCAGACGCTGTAGTGGAACGCGAAGTGACGCTGGCGTCGTCTTCCCCATAACAATCGACGTACATTGATTGTTCATGGAAAAAGCTGAGGTTCCTTCGGCGATTCCCACCAGCAAGGAATCATCTTTTAGGGATACACGAGGTTCTAGACAAAGGTTGTATATCTCAAGAACCGATGACTTTCTTACGGCTTTGGCATCCATGCGACCAATCAGCTCATCACCCCACAGCAGTGGTAAACAGAAATAACCGTAAACACGTTTCTCCGCGGGTACGTAACATTCGATCTGATAATCGAAATCGAACAACAGGTTTGCGCGTTTCCTGTTAATGACGACGTTGTCGAATGGCGATAGTAGTTGTGCTCGCTTCCTACCCATTCGCAGCGGCAAATTACCCAGCAAATCTTCCGTCGAGTACCAGGTCTGTCCACCGACCCCAACCTCAACCAATTCACCTTCAGCTACCAGATCACCAAGTGCCTGTTCGAAGTCCTTGTATATTGGTGTCTTGGTAAATCTCCGATATGCACTCAGCGCGTATCCAAGATCCTGACGCGAGCCAACCCCAAGCGCATTGATCATGTTCTTTGCAATGAATCGGCACAGCTCCGGTGTTGAGGGTACGGTTGTATCAATATCGGCAGGGAGCACGTTCTCGGTAAGATCGAAGACTTTCTGAAATCCCTCACGACGGGCGATCATCAGCTCGCCCGAGAGATACATGGTTTCCAGCATTCTTTTGGCGGGCTTCCAATCCCACCAGCCTCCCGAAGTGTGACCAGGAGGTTTCTCGAAATCGCGGGAGGCAAGTGGTCCCTCCTCTTTTATGCGCTGCCGAATCTGTCGTACTAGTTTGTCGTCTCTCGGGTGATTCGCAGCGAATCCGCGCATCATAGATAGATAGAAGCGATAGTTAGCAATCGGCAGGATTGCGGCTGCATGGGACCAATATTCGAATACCCGGCGCTGCGCAAGCAGACGATCGATTATCTTCGGGTCGTAATTCCCGACCCGGGTTCGCAACACATGATGATGAGCACGCTCAACGACTGAAATCGTATCGATTTGTACATAGCTGAGATCGGTCAGTGCGCGCGCCGCGGCATTGATGCCCCGCCCGAACTGGTTACGCCTAAGTAATCCCTGCTGATGCAGGAACAGCCGGCGCGCATCACGGACCGAGATTTCCATCAATGAACAATCGTGTCCTTTCCATTGTGGTTGTCAGCCGTTCGACCAGAACGTACTACCGCCACATATGAGTGCCGCCACAGACCGTCTGTGCCTGACCGGTAATCCACTCTGAAGCATCGGAGGCAAGAAACACTGCAATGCCCTTGAAGTCTTCCGGTTCGCCCATTCGGCGCATCGGGGTTTCGTTGTTGGCACGTTCTGCCGCTTCCGGGTTGTCCCACAACGCCTTTGCAAAGTCAGTTTTTACCAGTCCGGGGCATATGGCGTTTACGCGAATACCTTTTGGCCCAAGCTCCAATGCCAAGTTTCGAACCAGTGCGATGTCAGCCAATTTGGAAATATTGTAGGTACCCAGCACTTCAGATCCACTGAACGCGCCAGTACTGGCAGTGATAGCTATCGACCCTTTGCCTTTCTCAATCATATCTGTCGCAACCATTTTGGCCAGCCACAGGTTTGAGCGTACGTTTGATTCCATGGTTTTGTTAAACGCTTCATCAGGGATATCCATCATCGAGCCGTAATACGGATTCACACCGGCATTGGAGATAAGAATATCGATCTTGCCAAGCTTCTCGTGGGTTTCGTCAACCAACGCCTGTAATTGTTCCTTGTATCCAATGTTACAGGCAATAGCGACCGCACTGCCCTCTCCACACTTTGAGTTGATCTCCGCGGCCGTTTCTTCACACTGATCGAGCTTGCGGCTCGAAATAACAACCTTTGCTCCATGTTCAGCGAGACCTTCGGCCATGGATTTACCCATACCCTTGGAAGCGCCAGTGAGTAATGCGACCTTGCCTGTGAGATCGAACAGTGATGTATCTACCATTAATTTCTTCTCTTTCTTTAACTGTGGAGGGCCCGACTATACCGAGTTATTCAGGGGTTGGCGATATGCTGCCAACGACGCTTGCCATCTGGGTTTTCATCGATTCATTGTTATCACTTCAAGCATAGTATTGAGAAAACTCCGGATACTCCTGCACGAAGCTCTTAGAGCCTTCAAGATAGAGGTCGGTGCAAATTAGTTTAACGGCGTTTATTTCTTCTTCACTAAATTCCGGTCGATAGAAGCGATTGTTTCTGTCGGAACGGGCGTTAACCGGTGTCGCGAAGGCTTTCTCAAAATCGATGTCTTTAATCGAACCGTCCATTCGCTGGATCAATCTACCTAGCTTAGTGATTCCGATGCGACGCAGCTCTGGGTCAACCAGATCGACGAACGCTATCCATTCAGCATCAATTGAGTTCTTCAACGGTCGATAGAGGTCTCCATAGTTATAAAGTGTTGGTGATATCGACACTATGTTGACATCTTTACAGGAACATCGATCTCCATCGTCTCGTTGTAAACAATACGGCCATCGACATGGCTTGTTTCCACTGGCCATGGCTTCAACCAACGAATAAGGTGGCTTGCCAGAACCGAATATTCTCTCAACGATCTTCTCTTTTATGTTGCGAAACTCAGGCAGCTTTGTGTTGAGATCATGGATTTATCTCGACATAAACAGATCGACTAGGTTTCGAATGCTCACCAAAACACCAATATCACCTTGTTTAAATTTCGCTGATGCCAATCCCAGTGAATCCTTGAAACAGTCGTAACTCGCAGGTCGGAGAAAATTTTCAGCTGCCAACACATAGGATTGTTCAGCTTGGGCAAGTTCAACCAGAAAGTCCGCAAAAGCATTCTTACAATCTCGTCCCAATGCTAAGTCCTCCAGGATACTCATCGCTTTGTCGGATATGGAAGCATCGTATAGGGATTCTCCGGCGTAGTTTTTCCCAAAATAGGAAAGCCCAACATGCGGCAGGATTTTCGTCTGCACAAGTGTCGTACCAGTCTTGTGATACCCGGGATAGAAGAGCAAGGTCATCGACGTACACCCAATAGATTGAACCAGGGTTGAGGATATATCCGGCAAGCCGCAAACCAAACGACCAGAAAAATCAATACGTGGTATCCAAGATTCAGGTGAGCAACATCAATCACGGCATCTAGTTGGAAAACCAGAATGCAATAAACTGCGCTCAACGGCACAGTTAACCACATGAGCAAACGAGCACGTTCAGCGAACAATATGTCCTTCACCACGAGAAGATAAAAACCTACGAATAGTGATGAAATTACCATGACCATCGCGGCTGATCGACTTGAAGACACTTCACTACCAACAATCAGATCAAACGCATTGTAGAGGATCAAAATCCAAACCAGCGCCGAGACCAACAAGACGCCCATGATCGCATAGCTAGCTTTTACAACTCGGGACTGATCGCCTGCAACCATCGCTTTGTAGCTCCAGGGTTTGAACGCCAGATTAGCAAACAGGTAGATTGAGGCGCTTTGCCACAAATCCGCAAATCGATCTTTACTATTCAATTAAGGTTCCACCGTTCGAACGCTCCATAGTTTAAGCCAACTTGGTCTCCAATAATGCAGGCGTGTGCATTCAAGTGAAGTAGGCATCCAGAAGGACCTGAGCGCCGTTGTACCAGTCCCGTTACTTTCAAAACTCATTAGCTACAACTCCGCATATTGCCCAGGCTCAAGTCCATCGAGGGTCCATGACCCGACACGATAGCGAATCAGCCTGAGAACAGGGAAACCCGCTGCTGCGCACATGCGTCTTACCTGACGATTGCGGCCCTCTCTGATCGTTACGCTGATCCAGCTGTCGGGAATGCTCTTGCGTTCCCGAATGGGTGGGTCGCGAGCCCACAAATTGGCAGGCTCAGCCATCGACTCTATTTTCGCTGGTAGCGCCATGCCATCTTTCAAGTTGATGCCGTCACGCAGAGGTTTCAGGTCCGATCCCTGTGGTGCACCTTCTACCTGAACCCAGTAGGTTTTGCTGACTTGGTGTTTTGGTTGTGTAATTTTGTGTTGGAGTGCGCCGGAATCTGTCAGCATTAATAGACCTTCGCTGTCGCGGTCTAGTCGACCTGCTACATGGATGTCTAGTATGTCGATATAGTCCTTGAGCGTTTTGCGCCCGTTTTTGTCGGTAAATTGAGAAAGGACACCGAATGGTTTGTTAAACAGCACGATGAGGCTCATGGGTGTCTCCTGAACTTTGCTCTAGTGGGTTGTTCATATGACTTGATGTTCTCGCTTTTGCGTCTTGGCAGCAATTCTTCGATACGACCAACATTGGGCTAGGCTTCGGCCTTGTGGACGTTCCTCGTATAGCTTAGGGTCCTCGTGATGTGAAATGGAGTTGAACGTATGAATCCTGAGATTATCAAAACAGAGTTGTTGGTCATTGACCTCGAGACGACCACCCGAGCGCAATCCGTTGCCGCTGATGTTCATGCCCAGGGCGAAATGGCCCATCAGCTGAACCTGCCCGCCCAAGTCCCAAACCAGATCGATACGGGGACGCACCTGATAGTGCTGTGGAACTGGCATCTGGAAAACGATTTTCAGGCGATGACCGCGGTCACCGTATCCGCGCTGGGAGAACTGCCCCCGCAATGCCATGCGTATCGGTTTCCAATGTGTGAGTTCGCGGTGTTCCCGATTTCCGGCCAGATGCCAAGTCTCCTCGAACCGTGGGAGGAAATTCGTGCCTGGTATCCGGAAGGCATGGATGAAAACACCACAACGATCCGAAAATATTACGACGCCCAACGAACCGGCGAGATCTGGATACCGATGGAGCCTCACCTGAAACCCGAGCTACTGGGTAGCGGGGCTGACGCCTGTCGTTCTTGAGTTATTGTGGTCCGCCCTCCAAATTTACAGCCCCTACCCGCCTCGATATGATTGCGCCCAGGCGCCAATCGGCCGAAAAAACAAAGGAGAACGACCTTGAGCGAAACTAAATCCGTTGTCTGTTACAGCTGTGACAGCTTCTGTCCCCTATCAGCCAAGGTGAAGGACGACCGGGTCGTCAAGGTCACAACACGCGATCATCCGTTCTTTAAGGACGTCATCTGCATGAAAGGCGCCTATGCGCCGAAGTCGTTCGCCCACCCGGACCGGCTCATGAAGCCGAAGAAGCGCATGGGCGAACGTGGCGAGGGCAAGTGGGCAGAGGTGTCCTGGGACGAAGCGATGGACGATATCGCCGAGCGCCTCACCGGGGTAGTTGATCAGTACGGACCTGAAGCGCTTGCGGTCGTCAGCAGCAACGCCAACGTCGGCAACGACAACGGTCTTGCGCGACGTTTTATGAACCTGATTGGCACACCCAACTTCATCAGCGGCATTGCGTATTGCATGGGCAACACTGCCGCGGTTTCGCGCATGGTTTACGGCTGGTACCCGCGCGGCGACCTGCTGAACTCCAAGTGCATCGTCCTCTTCGGCCACGATCCACGCCGCCATAGTTGGACGCTAGAGTACAAGACCATCCGCACAGCTCAGACCGCGGGCGCGAAACTGATCGTACTGGACCCGCGCAAGAGCGAGAATGCGGAGGTCGCTGATATCTGGCTGCCATTACGCGCCGGTACTGACGCGGCCATGACCCTCGGTTGGTTGAACGTCATCATCGAGGAAGAGCTATACGACAAAGCGTTCGTCGCCAAATGGACACACGGCTTCGATGAGTTCGCGCAGCGCGTGCGCGAGTACCCGGTCAGTAAGGTGGCCGAGATCACCGGCGTCGAGGAGTCGCTTATTCGTGATGCCGCCCGTATGTACGCGAACAGTGGGCCGGCGGCAATTCCCTGGTCACCCGTTACCGACCAGCAGGTATCCAGCACTTCAGCGATCCGCCTGCAATGCGCCCTGCGCGCGCTGACCGGCAATCTGGACGTAAAGGGTGGTGAGATGTTCACTGGCTTCAACCCGGGCGTTCGCTCGGACTCCGAGATAGAACTGCACGACCGTCTGCCGCAAGCGCAAAAGGACAAGCAGCTCGGTGCCGGTGAGTTCCCGGTATTCACTTACCGCGGTATGGCGCCGATGGACAACAAGACCGAGGAAGTGTGGGGCCATCGTTACGCCAACCTGGTCGGCGGCTGCTACATGGCAAACCCAATGGCGGTGTTCAAGGCTATGGTCGACGGAGACCCGTATTCGGTACGCGCCTTTTTCGCCATGGGCAACAACACGCTAATGTCCTTCGCCAACACCAAGCGCATTTATGAAGGCCTGATGAAGCAGGATCTCATCGTCGCCTACGAGCATATGATGACCCCGACCGCACAGCTCGCCGACTACGTGCTACCCGGCGACGCGTGGTTAGAGCGCTCCAGCATGATGGTCGGCATCTCGGATCAGGCAATGCAGCCACCCGGCGAATGCAAGAGCGTTGTTTATTTCTGGCACGAGCTCGCGCGACGCATGGGTCTTGAAGATGAGTTCCCCTGGCAGACCCCCGAACAGATGCTCGACTTCCGCCTGGAGCCGGCTAACACGACCTGGGCCGACGTGGTCGCCAGCGGTTCGATGCCCAAAATGGAGAACCCAGAAAAGAAATACGAGAAGACGGGTTTCGCTACCCCGACCGGCAAGGTGGAGCTCTACTCGACCATCCTGGACGCCTTCGGCTTCGACCCCCTACCCTACTACCGCGAAGCGTCGCCCGAGAGCGCCGAGTATCCTCTTTCCATGTTCATCGGCCTGCCCGACGACGAGTACTACCGCACAGGACACCGGCACATCCCAGACCTCAGAAAGCGTGCAAAGGATCCGGCGCTATTCGTCAACAAGGCAGACCTCGATGACCTTGGCCTCGAAGAAGGCAACTGGGCGCGTGTTGAGACCTCGACTGGCCGTATGGTCGGCCGCGCCTTCATCCGCGCAGGCATGCCGAAAGGATTGGTGCGCGTACCGCACGGTTGGTGGAAACCGGAGGCACCGCAAGGTCTCGAGCACTTATCCGGCATGTGGTCATTCGCCGACGCACAGATTACTCCGGATGACGACGCCGATCTGATCGACCTCGAGCAGGGCATACCGCACATGAAGGGCATGCCGTGCCGGCTCACGAAGCTCACGGCCGCTGAAGTAAAGGAACTGGAGTCGGTGTTTGGCGAGACACTGCCCATGCCGAACGCCGTAGAGAAAAACGTCGCCAAACGGCAGGGTACCAAGGACTTCATGACCGACATCGAGTTTGGTGAAGACGTCGAGTTCGAGGCGGTAGAACTGTCGCTTTATGGGCGCAGTTCGGCCTGAATTCCTTCTCTCGACGCCTGGCGGGATAGATCACCACTAATAGCAGTAAGATCACCATCTCCGAGTCAGGCTTTAGACATTGAACGAGCGAAACGATCCATACAGCGCGCTGCGCATCCCACTATTCCGGAACTTCCTGATCGCCACCTGCCTTGTGGGCATGGGGACTGCCGCACAGGGCCTCGCCATTGGCTGGGAAGTGTACGATCGTACCGAACAGGCCTTGTCCCTCGGCTGGGTCGGGCTCGTACAGGCGATCCCGATGCTGCTTTTTACCCTACCCGCCGGCTACCTGGCGGACGTATTCGATCGCCGCAAGCTGATGATGTGGAGCCTTTTGGGCGCCACCATTTCATCACTTGCCCTCGGCGTCGCGAGCTACTACAGCGCGCCGGTTGAATGGCTCTACTTCCTTCTCTTTATTGACGCAACGTTTCTGCGCTTCGGCTGGCCGGCACGGTCGGCCATCATGCCGCTGCTGGTCCCGCACGAATTGTTCGAAAACGCGGTTAAGTGGCGTACCAGCCTGATGCAGGTCACCGGCATTGGTGGACCCGTCATCGGCGGTTTCCTGATCGCGATCAGCATTCAGGCGGCATACTTCCTCAGTGCCCTGTCGTCGGCCGCGTTCATCCTGTTTCTTGCAGGCATGCGTCTGCCGCCTGCACCCCGCAGCCAGCGCGGCAACATGATCGGTCAGGTAATCGAGGGGTTAAGGTTTGTCTGGCGCAAGCAGGTATTGCTCGGCGCCATTTCCCTGGACCTGTTTGCTGTGCTGCTGGGGGGCGCTGTGTACCTGTTGCCTATCTTCGCCCGAGACATCATTGATGCCAGCAGCCTCGGGCTAGAGCCCGAAGAGGTCCTCGGCTGGTTGCGCGCAGCACCTGCTGCCGGCGCCTGTGTAATGGCTATCTCGATGGCTTACCTGCCGCCGATTCAGCGCGCGGGGCGCATCCTCTTCTGGTCAGTCGCAGGGTTCGGAGTGGCAACCATCGTCTTCGGTTTCTCCACAAGTTTTTGGCTCTCGATGGCCGCGCTCGCTCTGACAGGCGCACTTGACAATATCAGTATGGTGATCCGTCAGGTCATCACTCAGATGAGCACGCCCAACGAGATGCGGGGACGAGTCTCCGCCATCAGTTCCATCTTTGTCGGCTCTTCCAACGAGCTCGGCGGATTCGAGTCGGGACTGGTTGCACAACTGACTACCCCACTTATTTCAGTCGTTAGTGGCGGCATCGGAACATTGCTGGTTGTCGGCAGCTGGTGTGGGCTTTTTCCTAAACTTCTCGCGCTTGGCCCACTTTCATCGTTGACCGCGGAGCGGATGGCCGAAGAGCCAGCCAGGGACTCTCGCACCCTAAAAAGCTGACGCAAGCACGTTACTCGACACCTGGTGAGATAAATCACCACTATTTAAGCAAAATCATTGTAATTAGATGATGCCGCATTATACTCGCCGACCCACAGATACCGCTTATGGTATTTGCTTCCCCGAGGTCCCCATGAAAGAAATCGATCCGGCACCAAGCTTTGACTCGCTTGGACTGCCACCTTCGCTGATTAAAGCACTGGAAGAAGTAGGATACGAAACACCCTCACCTATCCAATCCGGGGCGATTCCTCCTTTACTCAAGGGGTCCGACCTCATTGGTCACGCACCAACCGGTACCGGGAAGACCGCAGCATTTGCCCTGCCATTGCTGGCAAGAATTGACCTTAAGCAACGCCATGAACAGGTGCTGGTCCTGACACCAACACGGGAGCTGACCATTCAGGTTGCCGAGGCTTTCCAACGCTATGCCCATCATATGAAGGGGTTTCATGTATCGCCGATCTATGGCGGACAGGAATATTCCAGACAGATTCGCGCCCTGCGACGCGGCGTTCACATCGTCGTTGGCACGCCAGGTCGTGTCATGGATCACATGCGGAAACGCACATTGAAACTCGATAACCTGCAGGCACTGGTGCTTGATGAAGCCGATGAGATGCTGCGAATGGGTTTTATCGACGACGTCGAATGGATACTGGAGCAAACGCCGGAGAGCCGACAAATTGCACTCTTCTCGGCCACCATGCCAAAGCAAATCGAGAAGATCGCGAAGCGCTACCTGACTGACGCTCATGATGTCGCCATCAAGGCCAAGACAGCCACAGCGGAATCTATCAATCAACGTTACTGGCCGGTCAGCAATCTTCACAAGCTCGATGCGCTGACACGAATACTGGAAGTTGAACCCTTTGATGGCGTACTGATTTTTGTTCGTACAAAAATAGCGACAACAGAACTTGCGGAACGACTGGAAGCCCGGGGGTATCCTGCGACAGCACTGAATGGCGACATGCCTCAAAAAAACCGCGAACAGATGATTGCCCAGCTGAAGAAAGGTGATATCGACATCCTCGTCGCAACTGATGTTGCTGCCAGAGGGCTCGACGTCGATCGCATCAGTCATGTCATCAACTACGACATACCTTACGATACTGAAGCCTATATACACCGAATCGGCCGCACCGGTAGAGCCGGTAGAACCGGGGAAGCGATCCTGTTTGTTTCTCCCAGAGAACGCCGCATGCTTGCGTCGATAGAGAAGGCGACACGCCAGAAAATTAAGGCGATGACGCTACCCAGCACAGAAATGGTAAACAGTCAGCGCATCGCGAAGTTCAAGCAAGGCATCACGGAAGCACTCGAGGGCGGCGAACTGGACTTTATACAAGGCATCCTAGAATCCTATGAGCAGGAACATGACGTTTCGCCCATTGAGATCGCGGCGGCACTCGCCAAACTATCCATCGGTGAAAAATCCCTACTCCTGGAACCGGAAAAGATAAATAAAAAGGACAAGGGGAGAAGCGACAACAGAAGGGATGAAAGATCACCTCGACGGGAACGACAATCGAGCAAACGGAAGCAGAAAGCATCAGCTGAAGGTATGGAACGGTTTCGAATCGAAGTAGGACATGATCACGAGGTACAACCAGGCAATATTGTCGGTGCGATTGCCAACGAGGCCGGTCTCGACGCTGAACACATCGGCCATATCGAAATCAAAACTTCTTTTAGCTTCATCGAGCTGCCCGAGGGAATGCCCAAAGCAATTTTTAACGACCTGAAGAAAGTCTGGGTCGGTGGCCAGCAGTTAAAGATCTCGCGGGTAGAGCCTAAGGAAAAAGGCAGGCCGGCAAGAAAGAAACCTCGTCGCTCCAGCACCGATAACAAAAATCGATCCAGGAAGAAGGTCAGGGCTAACAAGAACAAAGGGAAGGCGAAGGATAAAACCCCGAGCCCTCGACGCAGGAAACCGCCGGCTGAAGCCGACTAAAACAAGCTAAACAAGCTAAACAAGCTAAACAAGCTGATTTATCGGCCGGCGACCCTTGCTTCAACCTGCTGGCTCTGGAGGTATTCCTCATAGGTGCCGTTGAAATCATTGAGACGTTGATCTTTGATTTCAATTATCCTCGTCGCAAGCGAAGAGACAAACTCACGGTCATGGCTGACGAAAATCAGCGTCCCCTCGAAGTATTCAAGCGCAAGGTTCAAAGCCTCAATAGCTTCCATATCAAGGTGGTTGGTGGGCTCATCCAGCAACATGACATTGGGCTCAGACATAATGAGCTTGCCAAACAACAATCTGTTCTTCTCACCACCGGAACAAACCATGACTGATTTTTCGAAGTCTTCGGAAGAAAACAGCAACCGGCCGAGTGTTGCACGAACGATCTGATCATCATGGCTGGGCTTGCGCCACTGACTCATCCAGTCAAACAGAGTGATGTCCTCATCAAAAACTGCATGGGTATCCTGCGGGCAGTAACCCAGCTCCGCATTCTCGGCCCACTTGATAGTACCCGCCCGAACATCCAGGTCACTCATCAGGCATTTGAGCAGTGTCGATTTGCCAACGCCATTTTCACCAATAATGGCGAGCCTGGCTCCAGCCTCGATGATCATGTTACCGTTTTCAAAGAGTTTTTCATCCTCAAAACTGTGGCCAACATCTTCCAGGGTAAGCGCCAGTCTGTGTAACTTCGACTCCTGGTTGAAGCGAATGTAGGGGCTGACCCTGCTGGATGGTTTGATCTCATCCAGTTCTATCTTTTCGATCTGACGCGCTCTCGACGTAGCCTGTTTGGCTTTCGAGGCGTTGGCAGAGAAACGACTGACAAAGTGCTTGAGCTCAAGAATCTGGGCTTTCTTCTTCTCATTCTGCGACTGCATTCGTTCACGGACCTGGGTTGATGCAATCATGAAGTCATCATAATTACCCGGGTAGACCTTCAGCGTTCCGTAGTCGATATCTGCCATGTGCGTGCAAACAGCATTCAGAAAATGGCGATCGTGCGAGATGATAATCATGGTGCTCTTGCGCTCGTTCAGCACATCTTCGAGCCACCTGATGGTATGAATATCCAGGTTGTTGGTCGGCTCATCGAGCAACAGTATATCGGGGTCAGAGAACAGGGCTTGGGCCAACAAGACTCGCAGCTTCCAGCCCGGAGCGACCTCGCTCATGGTGCCATAGTGCAGTGACTCATCAATACCAGCCCCAGAAAGTATTTCGCAGGCACGACTCTCGGCGCTATATCCATCCAGCTCAGCAAACTGAATTTCGAGATCCGCCACTTTAATACCATCTGCTTCAGACATTTCCGCAAGACCATAGATACGGTCTCGTTCCTGCTTGATCTCAGCTAGCTTCCTGTCGCCCATAATGACGGTATCAACAACACTGTATTCCTCGAACGCAAACTGGTCCTGGCTCAACTCGCCCAGCCTCATATGCTCGTTGATCGACACATTGCCGGATGTAGGTTGCAGCTGTCCCGACAGAATCTTCATAAAAGTCGATTTGCCGCAGCCATTGGCACCAATCAGACCGTATCGATTGCCATCGGAAAACTTGGCAGAAATGTTTTCAAACAGCGGCTTGCCGCCAAACTGCATGGTGATATTAGCTGTTGTAATCATATTGAATCGTCGGGCACGGAGTTGTCCATGGTTTTACAGGGTGCGCACTATAGAGTGTTAGGGTGAAACCGTCGAGGAGAATCTTTTACAAGGGCTTTTTATCAGACTCAAAACTGAGGCTCGATAGTTCAGGAATAACAACGCGCGTTGTTAATGTTTAAATAGACGGCAGGACACTCAGGGAGAAGCAAATGGACATTCTGGATGTAAGCTGGCTCGTCGTGCCTGGCGCGCCTTAATGGGATTTATTGTCGGAAGGATCTGGTACGGACCGCTGTGGGGTAAGCCGCTGGCTCTCGCCATTTCGCTTCGCGAATTGGCTGCCGCCCTTCGGGCGAAGCCATGAAGTTGGTAGCTATGGGTGGAGTTGACCGGGCCGCGTTCGGAGTCCGTCGCCCGGCGGGTGCGCCTAGCCCACCGACCCCAGCATCAATAGAAAGCTGGATCGTCTCATTCAGTTCTAAGCGCTCTCGTGATTTTCGCATTCGAGAAAACACTGCCGCTTCTTAGTGGATTCGTCATCGCTTTCACGTTTGGCCTTCGGCCAAGCCGTGAAATTGGTAGCTATGGGTGGACTTGAACCACCGACCCCAGCATTATGAATGCTGTGCTCTAACCAGCTGAGCTACATAGCCATATAGTTCATGGCTTGCACAAAGTGCAAACATGAACGCCGAAAGGTACTTCGAAGAAGTACCGAAAGGAATTTTATCATATTCACGTGCATGCCTATCTCAAGGGTCGCGGATTTTGCGACTTCCCCTATTTCTTGTCAAGGTAACAGGACCGGCAGAAAGACTGCTAAAAAAGACGCTGTTAGTAATACTCCCACTATCAGGTGAACTCTGATGGCGAAATTTAGCTGCGCGACTTGTTCGCGTGACGCATCGGATTTCCAGATCCGACACATCATCATATCGAGCAGGATCACAATTAAGATAATGGGTGAGGTCGCAGGTACAACTCCCGTAAAAAAGAGATCCCAGTTGTCTGTATAACCTGACCCCAGCGCAAGTGGCATCAATACAGTAAACAGAACCGCTGATAGATGCAGCAGATTGCGCAGCACCCCCATCGCCCGGAGTTTCTTGATCATCACACGTTAAAGCGAAAGTGAACTACGTCACCGTCCTGAACGACATAGTCTTTACCTTCAAGGCGCCACTTACCAGCGTCTTTGGCGCCTGCTTCACCGTTGCCGGTTATATAATCCTCATAGCTGACGACCTCGGCACGAATGAATCCCTTTTCAAAGTCAGTATGGATAACACCTGCCGCCGCGGGCGCAGTCGACCCTCTCCGTACAGTCCACGCCCGTGCTTCCTTGGGTCCAGCCGTAAAGTATGTTTGCAGCCCTAACAGCTCGTATCCTGCACGAATAACTCGATCGAGACCGGGTTCTTCCATACCGAGATCCTGCAGGAACTCTACTCTCTCTTCATCCGCGAGCTCTGCAATCTCGGCTTCCAGCTTATTGCAAATCGCAACCACACTGGCGGACTCCGACGTCGCCACCTCCTGAACTGCTGCAAGATATGGGTTGTCGTCAAAGCCCTCTTCATCGACGTTGGCAATATAGAGAACGGGTTTCATGGTGATGAGATGCAAGTCTCGCACCGCAGGGGCCTGTTCCGGTGACACCTCGATCGTTCTTGCCGGGTTACCCGCGTTGATATGCTCCTGCAGCGATTCAAGAAACTGCATGTTAGCAATAGCTTCCTTGTCGCCACTCTTAGCGACGCGATTCACTCTGCTGATTGCACGCTCCAGTGTTTCGAGGTCCGCAAGCTGCAACTCGGTGTCAATGATTTCGATATCACGCTTCGGATCAATTGCTTCTGCGACATGAGTGACATTCTCATCTTCAAAGCAGCGAACGACATGGGCAATGGCGTCTGTTTCCCGGATATTGGCCAGAAACTGATTGCCCAGCCCCTCGCCTTTTGACGCTCCCTCAACAAGTCCGGCGATGTCCACAAACTCTACTGTAGTAGGAATTACCTGGGCCGGATTAACAATCGCAGCGATCGCGTCAAGCCGTGGATCAGGCATTGCCACCACACCGGCATTGGGCTCGATGGTGCAAAAGGGAAAATTTTCCGCAGCAATACCCGCGTTGGTAAGCGCGTTGAATAACGTCGACTTGCCGACATTTGGTAGACCCACAATACCGCAGTTAAAACCCACCTACTGATCCTCACCATCAGGAACCGCACTAAAAGTATGCAATTCGTTCATCGCTTTTTGCCATTCGCCATCGACTAACAGAGGCAGAACATCCAGCGCTGCATCAATGCAGGCGTCAATGCTTTGCCTATCACGAGAAGACGCTTTGCTCAGCACATGACCAGTCACATCTTCCTTGGAACCAGGGTGCCCCACCCCAATACGCAAACGATTAAACTCCTGACTTCCCGCTAAACATCGTGAAATATCCCGCAGCCCGTTGTGTCCGGCGAGCCCTCCACCCTGCTTAAGGCGCACAATACCAGTGGTTATATCCAACTCGTCATGTGCGATGAGCATCCTCTGGTGTGGAATCTTGTAGTAATTGACCAGCGCTCCAACAGATTTACCACTTTCGTTCATATAGGTGCTCGGAATAAGCAACTTCAGTTCCCGCCCGCGGTAAATGGTGCTGGCGACATCGCCAAAGAACTTCTTCTCTTCTCTGAAGTCGCCACGATGTAGGCTAGCCAGTTTCTTAACGAACCAGACACCTACATTGTGACGAGTTTCCGAGTATTGTGAACCAGGGTTACCAATACCGACAATGAGACTAAGGGGAGAACTCACAAGGCCTCCTATAACATACCGTCAAACGACGGCATATTATTCGCTATCGCTGTCGCTACCGGCCTCGTCAGAAGCATCAGAATCTGTCGATTCTTCTTCCGCGCCTTCCTCCGCTTCAGCATCAAGCGCTTCAGCAGCAGGTTCAATTTCTTCAGCACGCCGTGGGAGGTTACATGCAACCACCACCTGATCGCGGTCCGCGCCCTGTGCAAGAGCCGGGATGGTTAGTCCTTCCGCCAACAGCAGCGCGCTCATATGAATAGAGCTACCAAGCTCGAGATCGATAACGTCAACTTCGATGTACTCTGGCAGGTCACCAGGCAAACAGCTGATCTCGACTGAACTCATGGTATGAGAAATAAGTCCTCCACCCTGTTTAACGCCAACGCAATTCTCTTCATTAATAAAATGCAAAGGTACTTCCACGATAATCGCCTGGTCCATCCGCACTCTAAAAAAGTCTGCGTGAAGGATTCGATCCTTCGAGGGGTGGCGTTGTAGGTCCTTAAGAATCGCTTCCTGCTTTTCTCCACCTGCCTGGAGGGAAATAATGTGTGAAAAGAATGCCTCGTTCTCACAGGCCTTACGCAGGTCCTTTTGAAGAATAGACAACGATTGTGGGTCTTTACCTGCGCCATACAAGATGGCCGGTACCAGATCACCTTCCCGACGCAGGCGGCGGCTCGCACCTTTCCCTGTATCAGTACGCAGTTCGGCTTGAAGCTCGAATGAATCTGCCATGGTTTACTCCTTTATTACACTTGCACCGTCAGTCAGCTGCGACCGCGTTCTGACGGCATTTCAAAAATGACACAACCTAGAATAGTGCTGGCTGTATCCGTTTATTAAACAGCGCGCTCAGTGATTCTTCATTACTGATGCGCCGAATAGATTCTGCTAATTCGTCGGCAACACTAAGCTGCCTGATCTTGCCACACCCAGCAGCGGCGTCGCTGAGAGGTATGGTATCGGTTACCACCAATTCATCCAGCGAGGCATTTTCAAGATTCTTGATTGCCTTACCGGACAATACCGGGTGGGTACAATACGCGATAACGCGGCTGGCCCCATTTTTCTTCAGCGCCTCTGCTGCGGCGCATAGTGTTCCTGCGGTATCAACCATGTCATCCACCATAAGACAGGTTCGACCATCAACGTCACCGATGATGTGCATCACTTCCGCCTCATTGGCATGAGGACGCCGCTTATCAATGATGGCGAGGTCAGCATCGTTCAGCTGCTTCGCAATCGCCCTCGCCCGAACGACTCCACCTACATCCGGCGACACGATCATCAAATCGTCATAGGACCGCTGCTCTATATCTATAAGCATCACCGGCGAAGCATAGATGTTGTCCACAGGGATACTAAAGAAGCCCTGGATCTGATCCGCGTGCAGATCAATAGTTAATACACGATCAATGCCTGCACTGCTTAACATGTCGGCAACCACACGGGCGGTTATTGGCACCCTCGCGGAACGCACTCGTTTATCCTGACGCGCATAACCAAAATACGGTACAACAGCGGTGATCCTTGCCGCTGATCCTCTTTGGAGGCAGTCTGCCAGAACAATGAGTTCCATCAGGTTGTCATTGGTAGGTGCACACGTGGGCTGGATGATAAAAACATCCTTGCCACGCACATTTTCATGAATCTCTACACTAACCTCACCGTCGCTAAACCGACTCACATCAGCGGCGCCGATTTCGACCCGTAGTCTATCCACGACCCGATCCGCGAGGACCCGGTGCGCGTTACCCGAAAAGATTTTTAATTCCGCCATGATCTTATTCCATGACAAGTATGGCTGGGGTGGCAGGACTCGAACCTGCGAATGCAAGGATCAAAACCTTGTGCCTTACCGACTTGGCGACACCCCATCGTTTAGTTTTGAAATCATTTTCGCTTCTGGACTAACGCATCAAAAAGTACTGACTGCTTAGTACCCTTTGACACAAACCCACGCCAACTACTTTGGGATAAAATCTCCCTCGCGACGGCCTCGTCTCCAGTCTCTAGAAATACACAAGCACCGGTGCCGGTCATTCTAGCAGTACCCCGCTGGCTCAACCAGTCGAGCGCATCTCCTACTTCAGGATATAGTCTCCGAACGACCGTTTCGCAGTCATTTCTAAGACTCTCGCCCTGTAAAAAACGGGCTATTGTGATGGCACTTGTATCCCGTGTCAAATCGGGCTGCGTAAAGATTTCAGCGGTAGAAATCCTGGACTCTGGTACCAGCAGCACATACCAAATCTCAGGCAGGTCAACCGGCGCCAATCGTTCGCCAATTCCTTCTGCAAAAGCGGTAAATCCACGCACAAAAACCGGCACATCGGCACCTATCTGCAGGCCCAGCTCGGCCAGTTCGTCATCACTCAACCCAAGTTCCCACATAATGTTCAAACCATGCAGGGTCGTCGCCGCATCAGAGCTACCACCGCCCAGGCCCGCCCCAAGGGGTATGCGTTTCGTTATTGTGACGTTTACACCAGGAACATCGCGGCCATCTGATAGGAGACGAGCAGCCCTGTATACCAGGTTGTCTTCCTGGCTCACGCCATCCATAGCTACGCTGACGCCACCCCTGGTCGGCTCAAAAGAGAGCGTATCCGCCAATTCCAGGAACCGAAACACGCTCTGAAGTTCATGATAGCCATCTGGGCGTCGCTCCAGGATGTGCAGAAAAAGGTTGATCTTCGCGGGCGCTGGTAGTTCTAACTGCATCAAAACTCCCAGTTACGGACTATCAGGGTTAGTTTCGTTGCATCACGGGTAAACCTTATCTTCCTTGGCATTGATGCCTCAAATCCCAGGTATTCAATACGCCAACCTGCTTGATCAAACCCGGTTTCGTGCTCGGTGGCTGCATATCCAGGGTCCGGAACTCCACGAACCCAGTAACTCAGATGAGCGAGCGGCAGCTCGTATCCGATCTCTTCAGACAATGCCTGGGTTGGGAGCGTTCGGGTCGGTTCGTCACCACGCGTTATTTGAACCAATCGCTGATCCCCCGCTATATTGGCAACTGACACCCCGAGCGCACCGGTTAACGAAATCTCGTAGCGTTCAATACTCTGTTGCCAGTCAACGGCAGCACTACCGTTATAGTCGGGTGATCGAACGCCCAGTTTCCCGACCAATCGCCAACTCTCTGAAGGCGTTCCTTCTGGAACGGAAATATTCGTGCAGGCACTCAGCATCGACGTCAGCAGCAGCACACCATAACGTGTCACGTGCTTACAGCGTAAACTGATTGATGACCCGTTTGAGAATCTCGCTGTCCGGCGCCAACTCCAACGCCTTTTGCCAAACGTTGCTGGCTTCGAGATGCTCACCCATAACCCATAGGACTTCGCCAAGGTGGGCTGCTACCTCATCGTTCGGATACAGGGCCAGGGCTTTACGTAGATGAACAACCGCATTCTCGAAATCTTTCAGCCTATAGAGTACCCAACCCATACTATCGATGAACGCGGCTTCATTTGGTTTGATTGCAAGCGCCCTTTGAATCAGCGCGAGCGCCTCCTCATGCCGGTCCGTAAGATCAGTCAGGGTGTATCCCAGGGCGTTTAGCGCGTCTGCATTCCCGGGATCCCGCGTGATGATCGCTCTGAGATCGCGTTCAAGAATGTCCATTCGACCAAATTTCTGGCCCGTCATTGCGCGGTAATACAATAATTCTACGTTTTCCGGATCATCTTGAAGAGACGTGTCCAGGACGTCGAATACTTCGTCCTGCAGGCCACGTTCACTTAAGACTTGTGCCTCCACCATGACCAGCCTTTGGTGAAAAGATGGCTGTTCCGCACGCATGCGCTCAAGATAACCTCTGGCTTCCTTTACACGTCCTTGATCAATGTATATCGAAGCGATTCGCGACTGGGCCGGAAGAAACTCATAGCCGCTACCAGCTTGTTTGTATTCTCGAATAGCCCGGGGAATATCATTCTTACGTTCGGCGATACTTCCCAAATAGAAATGTGCTTCGCCAACTCGACGGTCCCAACGTACCATTTCCTCAAGATGAATCTGTGCTCGATCGTCATCCTTTTGCTCCAATGCAATCAATGCCAGGGCAAACAACACATTGCCATCACTGGGCGACTGGTCCAATACATATTCATATTGTTCTCTGGAGCCCTGTAAATCTTCGGTCTCAAAGAGGAATCGTGCGTAAATAAGACGCAACCGTCGATTATCCGGCAACTCCGCCAGCATCTCCTCCAGGAATGTCACAACATCAGCATTACGCAGTTGATCCTTGAGCACTTTGACCTTGAGGATGATGACATTGAGATTTTTCTTTTTCTGTAGCAGCTGGTCGGCGATTTGCAATGCCTTGCCGTATTCACCATTTTGTTCCAATAAAACCGCTTTCGAGAACAGCAGTTGTTCATCTTCCGTGTCTTCTGACAGCATCCTGGAAATAGCAGCCAGCAATGAGGCACGCTCCTCATTATTGAGATTAGCCGCTTGGTCAGCCAGCACGCCAAAGTTGGCAAGCCCTCCCAGCCTCTTGATGGCTTCCATATGGCGAATCGCGCCCTCCAGATCACCAGCCTGAATGAACTGGTCCGCAGCATAACGATGGGCATCGATATTCTCTGGATCTTCCTCCGCCCAAATTTGCGAGGTAGTTAGAACAGCCTGATGACGTCGCAGATAGAGGGCCAGGATGGTTGCTCTCGCCGCCACGTTTGGATCGCGACTCGATTTGGCTATTTCCACATATTTTTCAAGCGCAGTGTCGTACTCCCCCCTGTATCCAGCGACCTCCGCAACCAGAAGCTCATACAGCGCATCTTCTTCGAAGTTAGCGACCGGATAATCCTCAGGACGTGGTCTGCTTGGCTTAGGCTCAACCTCAGGTTCAGGCGCTACAGTCTCTTCAGCAACAATAACTTCTGGTTCGGGTGCGATGGTGGCGCAACCGACTACCCCGAAAAACATCGCTATCATGCATAGTGAATATGCATTGTTTCTATTCATTTTTACTTTCCTACCCGCTGAAGGCTCTTAACACAATGAGGGCTCTCTACACGCTGAGGGCTCTCCAACACGCTGAAGGCTCTCCAACACGCTGAAGGCTCTCTACACGCTGAGAGCTCCAGCCCTATATATTCAACACTTTAACCCACGTACAATAGACAATAGATATCATTTCTAGAACTGAGTGTTGTTATCGAACACAGGGGTTCATTCTACGTTTACTGAACTGCCGAATCATCTGCAACTTAGATGCTTCAGCTGGGTTTTAATTCAATGGATTTATTGCTAGTTGGCTTGAATCACCAGACTGCACCCGTTTCACTACGGGAGCGGGTCGCTTTTACCCCTGATCAGCTGGCAGAGGCGCTTCCTGCGCTGAAAAACGATGGCGGCTTCCGTGAATTGGCCATTCTGTCGACCTGTAATCGAACCGAAGCGATCATCGTTACCAATGAACCAGACCCAAGACTTGTAATCAACTGGTTAGCGGATTATCACGATATAGCCCCGTCCGAGCTGGAAGACCGTATTTATACACATGAAGGCCCGGGTGCCGTGCAGCACACCATGCGAGTAGCTTGTGGTCTCGATTCGATGGTGATTGGCGAGCCGCAAATCTTTGGACAGTTCAAAGACTGCTTCACCATCGCGAGAATGCACGACACTCTTGGTCCCCAATTGAACAAGTTGTCTCAGACTACCAACAGAGTGGCCAAACAGGTGCGGACACAAACGGGGATTGGAGAAAATCCGGTATCTATTGCCTCAACATCTGTAACCCTGGCTAAACAGTTATTTACAGATGTCGCGAGCTGCAATGCCCTGCTCATCGGTGCCGGCGAGACCATTGAACTCGCAGCACAGCATCTTGCCAACGCGGGTGTTAGAAATCTGGTCATTGCTAACCGCACACTAGCAAACGCAGAGGCAGTCGCAGAACCCTACAACGCTCAAGCAGTTGATCTCTCAGCTGTACCTCACATGCTCGAACATACGGATATCGTTATTTCCTCAACTGGTTCTTCCCTGCCGATTCTTGGTAAAGGCGCTGTGGAACGCGCCCTAAAGAGTCGACGTCATAAACCAATTTTCATGGTTGATATCGCAGTACCCCGCGACATCGAACCGGAAGTCGCGGAGCTTCAGGATGTTTACCTCTATAGCATTGATAATCTTCAGGAAATCATTACGGAAAACCTGAATCTCAGACAGAATGCCGCAGACAAAGCAGCCGAGATTATTGAAACCGCGGTGCAAGAATACACGGAGAACGATAATTCTCTGGACGCGGTAGATACGATACGTCGATTCCGTGCACACCATGATGAACTAAAACAATCCGAGCTCGACAAGGCACTCGCGCGTCTATCCAAGGGTGAAGACCCGGAAGCTGTAGTCTCTTCACTTGCTAACCAGTTGACCAACAAGATTGTCCACGTACCTACCATTGAAATAAAAAAGGCGAGCACCCTAGGGCGCGCAGACCTGCTGTTGTTGGTCGAACAACTGTATGGTCTGGATGAGGACTAAGATGAATCCTTCACTTCAAATCAAACTGGAACAACTCATTGAGCGCTGTGAAGAACTTGGCGCCCTGCTTAGCGACAACGATACAATCGCCAACCAGGACCTGTTTCGCGCCTATGCCAAGGAATATGCTGAAATTGAACCGGTTGTTCTCGCCTACAGGCAATGGCAACAGCAGTCTACGGAACTCGAAGAAGCAAGGCAGATGGTGCAGGACGACGATCCCGACATTAGCGCCATGGCCAGCGAAGAAGCCGATCAACTGGAAGCTTCACTTGCAGAGATTGAAGTTAATGTTCAGCATCTACTGATTCCAACGGACCCGAACGACTCACACAATATATTCCTTGAAGTACGCGCCGGTACCGGTGGAGATGAAGCAGCTATCTTCGCGGGTGACTTGTTTCGAATGTATAGCCGCTTTGCGGAAACAAAGCGGTGGCAGGTCGAGGTTCTCAATGAGCGGTTGGGGGAGCACGGAGGCTACAAAGAAGTCATCGCCCGCATTACCGGAAAGGAAGTATACGCGAATCTGAAATTTGAATCTGGTGCTCACCGCGTACAGCGAGTTCCACAAACAGAGTCACAGGGTCGGATACATACGTCAGCATGTACGGTTGCTGTGTTACCCGAGATCGAGGGTATTGATGAAATTGAAATCAACAAGAGCGACCTGCGTGTCGACACCTTTCGCGCATCCGGCGCCGGTGGTCAGCATGTCAATAAAACTGATTCCGCTGTCCGACTGACGCACATTCCGACCGGTATCGTCGTTGAATGCCAGGACGAACGTTCTCAGCATAAGAACAAAGCTCGCGCGATGAGTCTGCTACAAGCCAAACTGCTGGAACAGGCACAACGTGAGCAAACGGCGGAACAGGCGGAAACAAGACGAAATCTCGTCGGTTCTGGTGATCGCTCCGAAAAAATACGCACCTATAATTTTCCAGATGGTCGCGTGACCGACCATCGTATCAATCTGACACTACACAGATTACCTCAAACCATCGCAGGTGAGCTGGAACCAATCATTGATCAATTAGTACAAGAGCATCAGGCAGATCAACTTAGAAGCCTGGGATTCGATGATGGCAACTGAGATCACAATCCATGAACTTCTAGCATCGGCACCTGAAACACCGCTCCTTGAACGCCAACTCATACTCGCGCATGTTCTTGGCAAAACGAGAAGCTGGGTGATTGGACATGATCAGGACTCTGTATGTGAATTAGCAAACTCGGTCTACGAAAAGCGACTGGAGCGACGAATTCACGGAGAGCCTGTCGCCTACATTCTCGGCCACAAGGATTTTTGGAAACATCGTTTCGCGGTAAACAAGGCAACACTAATTCCCCGACCCGAGACAGAACTATTGGTAGAGACCGCTCTGGCTGCATTTCCTGACACGACGAAGACTGTCCTGGATCTGGGTACCGGCTGCGGCGCGATCGCCATATCACTGGCTAACGAACGACCCGCCTGGCAAGTGATCGCAAGCGATCTAAGCGCAAGCTCTCTGGCAGTCGCCAAACGTAATGCACAAGGAACGCCAAACATTAGATTCTTCCAGGGCAACTGGGGTGAAGCCATCAAGCCGCGCAGTGTGGAACTGATTATCTGCAATCCCCCATATATAGAGCCAGGAGATGAACATCTTTCTGCGCTAGTCTTCGAGCCTTCCTCTGCGCTGGTATCCCCCTGTAAAGGGCTCCATGATCTCCATACAGTAATCAAGGAGGCGCGTGATCTCCTGGCTGATGGGGGTACGCTGTTGTTGGAACACGGCTACAACCAACAGGATGCGTTGTGCAAACGCTTGCACAACCATGGATTCACCCATATAGAAACCTATAGCGACCTTAACCAAACCCCGAGGGCGATTTCTGCGCAGTTAGGATGAATGACGAGGAATTACTAAGATATAGCCGACAGATCATGCTGCCCGAAATTGAGGTAGAAGGTCAGGAACGTATGCTTAACTCCCAGGTTCTTATTGTCGGACTCGGAGGCCTCGGATGTCCTGTCGCCATGTATCTGGCTGCAGCTGGTGTGGGTCACCTGGTATTGGCTGACTTTGATCAGGTGGATCTTAGTAATCTACAGCGCCAGATCGCTCACACGACCGCTCGGGTAGGCATAAACAAAGTCGACTCCGCCAACGCGACCATTGAAGCACTCAATCCCGAGGTACAGGTAACTTGCATCTCAACCAAATTGAGTTCGGAAGTCCTACGCGGTGAGGTCGAGCAGGCAGACGTAGTCGTAGATTGCACAGATAATTTCACCATTCGTTTCGAAATCAACGAACACTGTGTAGCGACCGAAACACCATTGGTAAGCGGCGCTGCAATAAGACTCGAAGGTCAGCTACTGGTCTATGATCCACGTATAGAATCGGCACCTTGTTACCGCTGCCTCTATGACACAGCGGAAGAAGGGGCACTTAACTGCGCAGAGAACGGCGTTGCGGCGCCAGTTGTTGGCGTCATTGGCACGCTACAAGCCACAGAAGCAATCAAGCTCATCGTCGGGTTTGGAGAAAGTCTCGCAGGTTACCTACTGGTTTTTGACGCCAAATACATGGACTGGAAAAAGCTTAGACTTAAGAAGAACCCGAAATGTCCAACTTGTGGTACCGGGTCGCCATAGCTATTTATCTATAGCTATTCTTCTATAAAGCGGGCCTGCAGATCAGCGTGGTAGGACGATCGAACCATCGGTCCGCTCGCTACTGCTTTGAAGCCTAATTGTTCCGCATACTCGCGCAAGGCATCAAACTCAGCCGGGTGGACAAATCTCTCTACCGCCAGATGATCCCTGCTTGGCTGGAGATACTGACCGAGCGTTACCATATCCACCTGATGTGCTTTCAAGTCAACGAGGACTGCTTTGATCTCCTCGATACTTTCACCGAGGCCGAGCATTAGACCCGACTTGGTCATGATATCCGGGTTCTTCTCCTTATAACGTTGAAGAAGCATGAGAGACCATTCGTAGTCAGCGCCGGGGCGAGCTTTCTTGTATAACCTTGGAACAGTCTCCAGGTTGTGATTGAAAACGTCCGGTCTGGTCGCGGTCAATTTATCCAGGGCGATTTCCATTCTGCCGCGGAAATCTGGCACCAGCACCTCGAGGCGAACATCGGGCGTCCTCTCTCTAATGGCATCAATACAAGCCGCGAAGTGACCAGCACCACTATCTTTGAGATCGTCACGGTCTACTGACGTTACGACGACATAGCTTAGTCGCATCTCAGCAATCGCGTCAGCGAGATTACGTGGCTCATCAACATCCAACTCGTTAGGTTTCCCATGGGCGACATCGCAAAACGGACAACGCCGCGTGCAGATTTCTCCCATGATCATAAAGGTCGCAGTACCGTGAGAAAAACATTCCGGTAAATTCGGGCAACTGGCCTCTTCACAGACCGACGCGAGTTTTCGGTCCCGAAGTATCTGCTTTATCTCCGCAATACGAGGCGTCGCCGGGACTCTAATTCTAATCCAGTCTGGCTTGCGGGGCATTTTCTCCGTAGGAATAACTTTGACAGGTATGCGCTTTACTTTTTCTGCGCCACGTAACTTTTCACCCTGCACTAGTCTTTGTCTTGTCGACATTTCAGATCACCAACCGTTGCTTTTCATCTAAGACATATCCAAACGTCTGGATTAACTCTTGAACCACAATGTCCTCTAGTCGCTCGTTCCCAAAGACACCACCCTCTGTAACCATATCAGTGACTTCCAGCCCAGCATAACCACAAGGATTGATACGCGAAAAAGGTTCAAGATCCATATCCACATTAAGACTGAACCCATGATATGTACACCCTTTGCGCACTCGAAGGCCCAGCGCGGCAATCTTCTTATCTGCCACATAGACACCATGCGCATCCGGATTCGCATATGCCTCTATGTTCACTCGCGACATCACACCTACGAGTGCTTTTTCTATCCTGCATACCAGCTCTTTTATTCCAATATGCTGGCGCCCAATATCTGCCATCAGATAGCCTACTAACTGACCAGGACCATGATATGTGACTTGCCCTCCCCGGTCACAACGCACAACTTCAATATCCCCGGCGTCGAGTATGTGCATCTCTTTGCCAGCCTGACCAAGGGTGTAGACCGGCGGATGCTCCAACAACCAAAGTTCGTCAGTAATAAACGGAGAACGTTGCCGAGTGAACCTCTTCATATCAGACCAGGTCGACTCATATGATTGTCTACCAAGCAACCTGACTACCAACGGTTCAGACATAATGTTCAAAGCACCATGTGAACGTCACCACACTGCTTTAGCTCAGTAAACATTACCTTAAGTTGACTTTCACCCGTTGCCCAAAAGAGTAGCGTAACAGACGTGTATTTCCCTTCTCGACTAACGCGTTCCTTAGTCTTATCAAGCGCCATGGTGGGATCGTATTTCTGCACTACAGCCAGCACTGTTGCCAGGAAATCAGGCGATGATGTACCTATTACCTTAATCGGATAGTCGCATGGAAACTCAATTTTTGGTTCCTGCATTGGAATTTCCCTTATTCGATCCTTAACGGATCCCCACCAAAGATCTTAAGAAAGAACAGGTTAATGGTATCCCACAAACGACTGAAAAAACCTACCTCCTCCACTGAATTCAACGCCACAAGGGGGCGTTTCACGGGTTCATTTGAGCCTACTGTCACTGTCAAGCTACCCAGCTCCTGCCCTTTCTTCAGTGGTGCATGTATCTCAGAATCTATTTCCAGGTTCGCGGTAAGATTATCGCGTGCCCCGCGAGCAATTGTCACCACAACGTCTTCGGCAAGGCCAAGGTTAATGCTGCTGTGCTTACCACCCCACACTCGCACCTTGCGCAGAGATTCATCTCCGGTATAGAGCCCAACAGTCTCATAGTAGCGAAATCCGTACGTTAATAGTTTCTGACTCTCTGTCGCCCTGGCCGACTCAGAGGACGCTCCCATTACCACCGTAATCAACCGCATTCCATTGCGTAAAGCAGAGGCAACCAGACAGTAACCCGCCGCTTCAGTGTGTCCAGTTTTTACGCCATCTGCCGTCTTATCACGGAACAACAACTTGTTTCGATTACGTTGCGAGATTTCGTTGTATGCGAAGGTCTTCTCTGAATAGATCTGATAATGCTCAGGAAAGCGCTCGATCAACACCCCGGTCAACTTCGCGAGATCTCTCGCAGACGTATAGTGGTCTTCGTGAGGCCAGCCGGTCGAGTTAACAAAATTCGTGTCAAACATACCCAAACGCAACGCGTGTTGATTCATCAAATCGGCAAAAGAATCTTCGGATCCGGCAATGTGTTCCGCGATCGCTACACTGGCGTCATTGCCTGACTGGATGATTATTCCGCGCAGAATATCTTCAAGTCTTACCTTAGTTCCTTCCTGAATGAACATGAGCGACCCTTTCATACGCCAAGCCTTGACGCTTATGGGAACCTCGTCGCTTAAACTGATCGTACCCTTCTGCAGCTCAAACGCACTGACATAGCTCGTCATTATTTTGGTGAGACTAGCAGGCGGTAACCTTTGACCACTATTGTGATCTACAAGAATCTTACCTGTACGCGCGTCCATTAATAGATAGGCGCTCGCTGCCAATTGTGGTGGAGCCGGAATAATCGGATCACTTGCAGCACCAGCTACTGACAGCCAAAGAGATATAGCCGCCATCGCCAAAAACCGAATCAGCATGTTGGAAATTCCTTTATACAATCTATGGTTCAATCGACCTCGACTTTGAGTGGACTACCCATACCAGCGGCCTCAATAATAACCGTCAGTTCATGCTCATACAGCTCATTATGAATCGGGCCTATCCAAACCTTATGTAGCACACCGGTTTCAATCTCACTAACCAGAGTTCGAACATCGAATTCATAACCATTCATATTCATAAGCTGCTGGATTGCGGATAACAGGGACATCGCCCCATCTGCCTGGGAAAAGGCACCCACCTGAAGATAGTAACTACTATAGGAAGCGGTGTTCACCCTGTCTGGATAGTTGATCTCGTCTAATGCTTCCACAACCACCCGTGCAGTTCCCTTGTGGTCAAATTCAAGCTGTCTGGCCGCGGCCCAGGATAAATCTATCACCCGATCCTCATGAAAGGGGCCCCGATCATTCACGCGAAGCTCCACACTCTTGCCATTATCCAGATTCGTTACCTTAACGAATGTCGGTAGTGGTAGCGACTTGTGCGCAGCAGACAATCCATACATATCATAGGTCTCGCCATTTGCCGTCAACCGGCCATGGAATTTCGTGCCGTACCAGGAGGCGATACCAATTTCGAGATACCCCTGACTTTCCTCCATAACACGATATGTTTTGCCAAAAACCTCGTACGTCCCCGGTTCACGGGGCGTCACTGGCACCGCCTCGCACCCGCCCAATACGAAAGTCACGATTGCGAACATGACTAACACCTTCGATGTCCGCGCGCGCATAGAATGCAATCGTAGGGTGGTCAATCGAACGCTCAACGATCGACGGTTAACGATAGGAACCAACAATCTGGTCGTTCAAGGAATCGCGTAAAGCCTCGCTCAGCTGAAAAACTGCCATGGCGTACAGTTTGCTATGGTTGTAACGGGTAATGACGTAGAAATTGTTAAATCCTAACCAATACTCCGCCCCTTCCTTACCGAGTAGTTTCATCGGCGATACAGACGCTTCCGGTTCAGCGTTTACTTTAACGCCAAGGGTTCGCATTTCACCAACGGTACTACTGGGTCGCAATGACACATTGAACACCGATTCCTCTATATCGTCAGCTTCTATCTGCACAGCTATCTGGCCTTCCTGCCAACCATGCTCTGAAAAATAATTAGCAACACTACCAATGGCATCGACCGGGTTATCCCATATGTCCCGCACACCATCGTCATCGAAATCTACAGCGTAACGCCGATAACTACTGGGTATGAACTGTCCGTAGCCCATCGCACCAGCGTAGGACCCTTTGAGTTCAGTTATTACCTGTTTCTCTTCTTGAACGAGAATAAAGAATTCACGCAGTTCTTTACGGAAAAAACTTGCCCGTCTTGGGTAATCAAAGGCAAGTGTTGTAAGCGCATCTAGTACTCTGTAGTTACCACGATAGCGACCATACATGGTCTCAACGCCAATAACTGCCGTGATGATGACAGGAGGTACGCCGAACTGTTTCCGTGCACGACTCAGCGCTTTCTGATGAGTCTCCATAAATTTTCGACCATCTGAGACACGCGACCGAGTTAAGAAGATGTCCTGGTATTCATCCCATTCTAGGGTTCTTTCCGCCGGTCTGGAAATCGCATCAATAATATTTTGTTTGTACTCTGCCTTGCGGAAAACAGTGAGTATGCCGCTGGGCGTAAAACTTCCCAGTTCCGCCAATTCGTCTGCAAACTCCCTAACGTCGTCACGATCCGCGTAGTTCTCCGCCAACGCGGAGAACCCATGCGTCATCAACACGACCAATAATGTTATTCGTAAAAACACCAATTGAACTCCTTACAACATGATCCTTCGATGAGTATGGATTGACATCAAAACTCCAAATCCCATAAATAGAGTAAGAACGGAAGATCCTCCATAGCTCACCAGAGGTAGCGGAACACCAACCACGGGTAGAACGC